>ERZ1023869.6-NODE-6-length-125317-cov-35.936014_pt1 | contig 125317 bp, 95 predicted proteins | sample MGYA00380390_ERZ1023869 | MGnify/ENA primary metagenome ERZ1023869 (study PRJEB33179, sample SAMN07449005) | human gut metagenome | biome: Human-gut; feature: Human associated habitat; material: Faeces | host: Homo sapiens | place: India: Bhopal | collected...
CTTTTCAGACTTACAAAGCTATATGCTTAATCCCCCTGGTTTATCGGGTGAGCCATTTTTTGTTGTGTGTTCGAGTAGGTACAAAAAAAAAGGACGACACGAATCACTCGCACCGGCCTCTCAAAGAATAATGTTAAGAATGTTTGATTCAAACTAACGCGAACCATAAGAATCAACAACTTGATTCAGGTTAAAATTGCGATAGCTTCAAAATCTAATAACATAATCTTTACCTTAAAATCTATCAAACTACTAACCTAATGAAAAAACATTGCATTCTCTCGAACACGATGCAAAGTTAATAATTTGTGTGCGAGGACACAAGTTTTTCAGCGCTTTTTTTTCAATAAATGTAATAAATTGACATACGTCAATCATCTTTACTGTCATATTGCCATTCCTCTTTTCTGCCTTAAACATAGCATAAAAGAGGGCTAAAATAACAAAATGACAACAAACGGGGCATCAATCGCTTGTCACACGGATTATTATCTTTATCTTTGCGCGTATAAATATGGTTGGTCTGATATTTTGTTGATCATCCGTATATATAGGTATTCATCTAAAAACTAACATTACAATGGAAAACTACGAATGGGCTAAGGAAATGAATTGCGCCGTGACAGTCTGCGACGCCGAGGGTGTAATTATCTACATGAACGACAAGTCGCGCGAGACATACAAGAAGGAGGGCGACCTCATCGGCAAGAATCTCTTCGCGTGCCATTCCGAGCGTTCGCGCGAGATAATCCGCCACCTGCTCTCCACGGGTGGCAGCAACAGCTACACCATAGAGAAGCAGGGCCTTCACAAGGTGATTTATCAGACGGCATGGAAGAAGGACGGTAAGGTTGCGGGTATCGTAGAGATATCAATGGTGACGCCAGCAGACATGCCTCATTATGTAAGAGGATAAATAGCGGCTGGCAACCGCCAGCCGAATTTTGAATTAGGAATTTTGAATTTTGAATTTTGAATTGTGCGCCAAGGCGCATTGTGAATTGTATAGTTTTGAATTAATAGGACGAAATTCCTCCAATTCACAACTGAATAATTCAAAATTCCTAATTCGGACGCCTTGCCGTCCGACACAATATTTGCATTTCTAACGCTCAATACTCCCAGTTGAGCGCACAACAAAATCTTTGGTGCGAATTTCTTGAGTTTTGAGCACTTAGAGACAACATATTCATTCACAGTGGCTTATGCGGTTTCGGAGCAAAGCACTAAGAAATCAGACTCAGAAACGAGCCGTTTTTTTCTGCCATAGAGCCACTTTTACACTCCAATACCGCCACTCTTATCATACAATAAAGCCTCTTTTACACTCTGATAGTGGCACTATCGGACTGTAAAAGAGGCTTTATTGTTATGTGTGGGTGCTGTTTGCACAGCAAAACACCGTAAAAACAGCAATCTAAATCTCTATAATCAATTTTTATTTTGTAACATGTTTTTACTCTTTGTACGATATTTGTATGGCCGTAGCCACGCACCCACGGACTGTGGAGTCAGGTTTTTGTCAAAGCCCTTACTTCTCCTGCAGCTGGATGAAAGTCTTGGCGGGAGCCATGCCGGGCTTCTTGGCCTGAGCAGGAGCCACGCGCTTCATCACGGTGCTTGTTGCGGGAGCGTATGCGGGAGCCGAGGCAGCAGCCGGAGTGGTGAACTCCTTCTTTGCCAACTCACCCCATTCGCCCTTGGCGTTCTGGCCGATAGAGTAGGCGACGTATGTGGTGTTGGGGCTTACAGTCCATGCGGCAGCGTCCTCACCATACTGGTCCCAGTTCGGATCCATCGGGTTCGGAGTCTGGAGATACTCTACTATCTTGCTCTCGTCACCCTTCCAAGAGCCGTTCTTGTCCTGGAACATAGCCTTGTCCACTACCATGTCGCGGTGGAGGTTGGTCTGGTCGTTCGGAGTGTATACCACGGTCTGTGTGTATACGCCATCGCCCTGGTCAGTGAAGTCGTCCTTCACGGTGATGGTCATTACCGACTTGCCTTCGCCACCCATTGCCTTAGTCTTACACTTCGTAACCTGCAGCTTGCCGTTGTTGCCGTCAGCGTCGAGCGGCAGGATGTAGAGGTCGTAGTCGGTGCCGGGGTTCAGGCCGTTGATGGTATGCTCCATTTCGCCCTCATATCCGTAGCCGCTGAACTGTTTTATCATAGCGCTCATGTTGGCGAAGCCGAACATCGGACCCCACTGCTCGAACTGCTTCTCGCCCTCACCCTCGGGGAAGATGGTGATGTAGTAGCTGCTTACGTCCTCGTTAGGCTTGAAAGAGAAGGTCAGCGCCTTGTAGTCAGCGTTTGTGACGGTGCAGTCAACATGCGGGTTGCCCACGATGTCGCCTACCGGAGTCTCAATCTCTGCTCTCGAAACCTCGCAGGGAGTGCCTAATTGGTCGTAGCCGAGAGTGAAGACCGTATACTTAGTGTCCGCCTCGAACTTTGTGGAGAAGCCTGTGAGCTGTGCGTTTGTGAAGTCATCGTAGAAGTCGGAAGCCTTCTGCTGGTTGAAGTAGCTTGCGATAACGTCGTCGCTGTATGCCTTGACGCGTACAGAAGGCAGCACGTCGATGCGATATTTGCTACAAGCGGGAGTCTTTGTCACAGCCACCCACAGCGTGTCGCCAGTCTCACCAGAGTTGAACTTGTTTACCTTCACGTCAGCGCGAACCTCGCCTTCTACGTTGTAGAACGACAGTGAGTCTACACTGCTGATACGGTAGCTTGTGAATCCGCCTGACTTCTGGTGTACAATGAGACGGTTGGGCTGGCTCTGTGCGCTTGCTGTAAGCATGGCGAGAGAGAGTGCCAATGTGGAAAGAATCTTCTTTGTCATATTCTTCTTGTGTTTTGATGTTGATTATTTATGACCGCAAAAGTATACAATAATCTTCATATATCAAAATTCGATATGTGAAATAACACATTAATGATATAAATTTGTTCACTTTTGAAAAAAAACGTAACTTTGTGCCATATTCGATTATCGCTGCTTAGAAGCGTGCTTTTTACGAAGAGATAAAAAATAACACAAAGAGAGTATGAATTTCATAATTAAACGATTGCTTAACTGCATGAGACGCAGCATTTGCGTCGGACTTTTACTGTTAAGCAGCCTGACGGTCTTCTCGCAGCGAGTTGCTCTGAAGACCAATGCCCTCTATTGGGCTGCGGCAAGCCCCAACCTCGGACTGGAGCTGAGGGTCAACCGCCACATCACATTCGATCTCGACGCCACTTTCCACCGACTTAAATGGAAGGACAAGCTTGACACCCGCGCCGAGATTCTCACACCTGAGGTGCGCTATTGGTTCAGCGCACGTCCGCAAGCCCGCCATTACCTCGGCATCATGGGGCTTGCCACCAACTATAATATTTGTATTGACCACGAACGTCACATCGGCGACGCCTTTGGTGCGGGTCTGACGTATGGCTACAGCTTCCCGCTCAGCCGCCACTGGAGCCTTGAGGCAAGCATCGGTGCCGGATACGGATATCGCAGGGAGAAGAAATATGACACGCAGACTGAGACCAAGCCGGAGCGTCCCAACTATAACAAGTGGCAGTTCCTGCCGATGAAAGCCGGACTTAGCTTCATATACATTATTAAATAGTGAGATTTTATATTTTTACTTCCATGATACCAAAATACATTTCCACTCATACACGCCGGCTGGCTCTCGCCTTTATGCTGGCGTTCGTGATGCTGGCTTCGGGTGTGAGCGCACAGAACGTGGTGCGCGTCACCGGTCAGGTGATTGCCAAGGGCGACAACGAGCCGCTCTCCGGCGTCAACATCACCGACGCATCATCCAAGCACGCATACGCCGTGACCGACCTTGACGGCAAGTTTGCATTCAACGCATTCAACGGCACCACGCTGCGATTCAGCATGGTGGGCTTCAATCCGAGAAACGTGAAGCTGAAGAACGGACAGACCAATCTGAACGTCAGACTCGAGGAGAGCGACGTGGCGCTCGGCGAGGTGCTTGTCCAGACTAAGCGCATCACGGACAAGATTATGCCGGAGCAGACCGACATCAACATCAAGGGCAACTATCTGTATGTCTCCACCCGTGTGAGAGTGCCGCGAGAGATGTTCCGTCAGGACACACGCCTCGTCGTTCAGCCCATCCTCAACAACGTCACACGTGGCAAGCTGTCGCTCATGCGCCCGCTGATTTACGATGCCAAGGAATACCACCGCACGCAGGACCGACTCTACAATTTCAACATGAACGACACCGTGAGCGGCGACCCGCTTGCCAGCTACGTCACCGTTAAGAACCCTTCCCTCCGTGAGAAGGGACGCACCAACGACATCATCGGATATAACGACTCCGTATACGTGGACAACGTGAAGGACGAATATTCGTGCGACGTGTATATGGCCATTGAGGACTATACGCACATCCTCTATCGCGACACCACCATCATCGCTCGCGGTACTGTCAATCCGCTCCGCTGGCTCGACTATTCGTTCGCTGCGCAGAAGCTCTCTGACCCGCGCTTCCTGCCGAAGCCCGAGAAGCAGTTGCGCGACAGCCGCGGAGAGGTGAAGCTGCGCTTCCCCATCGGCAAGGCTGCCTTTGACTCTGCCGACCCGCAGAACGCAGTTGAGATAGACAAGTTGCGCCGCCAGATAGAGGACATCGCCCATTCGGACGGCGCCTCCATACAGTCGCTCTCCCTCGAGGGAACGTCGTCGCCGGACGGCAAGTATGCCTCCAACCTACGCCTCGCGGAGAAGCGTATGGCGTTCGCTTCCAGATATATCCGCTCACACATCCCCTCCGACCTCAGCCGTGACGTTACGTTCAGGAGCAGCGCCAAGGTGGCTCCGTGGTCTGCCGTGGTAAGCCTGATGAAGGCGGACAGCCTCAAGGCGGAGACAGAGCAGATGGAGAACATCCTTAAGCGCACGAAGAACATTGACGCGCAGGGCATAGCCATCCGTCGCCTGCCGTTCTACCGCTCGCTGCTGGAGGCGAAGTATCTGCCGCAGCTGCGTCGCGTGGACTATACGCTCAACTATTCTATCTTCCGTTCGCTCACACACGACGAAATAAAGCAGCTCTACGACAAGGACTACAAGCAACTCTCCAAGTTCGAGTTCTACGAGCTGTTCTCCAACGAGCCTGACCAGGCACGCCGCGAGGAATATCAGCGCCGCGCCCTTGAGGTCTATCCCTCGTTCCTCGCTGCCGCCAACGACCTGCAGGTGAGTCTGCTCGGTCATGGAATGTCTGACGAGACGCTCCTTGAGAAGTTCGTGGGCGAGGATGCTCCGCAGGAGGTGAACACCAACCAGCTCATCGCCCTGCTCAATGCCGGACACTTCTCGAAGGCTGACTCCGTGGCTGCCTTCGTCAACAAGAACGAGGACAACCGCCTCCTGCTCGCCGTCAATGACGTGCTCAACGGACGCTATGACGACTACGAGACGGTGGCTGCCACAGGAGAACGCAACGAATGCTGTCTGCTCCTTGCCATGAAGCGCAACGATGAGGCTATGGCTCTGGCTAAGAAGCTGCCGGAGGACGAAGGACTCACTCATTACCTCCGCGCCATCTGCCTTAACAGAAAGGACGACGCAGTGGGTGCGTATGACGAACTGATGAAGGCGTTCGAGCTGGATCTGTCACTTGAGGAAGTGGCAAAAGTGGACGGTGACGTTAACAACCTCCTCCTCGACAAGGACAAGTACAAGAAGTAACCAGACAATTATGAATACACATTATAATATATATAGCAAGCTGGCAGCCGCTCTTGTGGCTGTGGCATTCCCTTCACTCGCCAAGGCTCAGGTGCCGGGCAGCGCGCTCGACTATATGCTCCAGCGTCCGCGCGTCATGAAGGTATATAAGCACAAGCGCCCCTTTGACCATCTCTTCATCGACATGGGAGCAGGTCTCAATGTCATGGGCACGAAGAAATACAAGCTCGGTCCTACGGCGGAGATGGGCATCGGCGACTGGATTTCGCCCGAACACGGATTTCGCGTCAACGTGGACGCCGGTATGTGGCGTCTGCACGGCAAGAAGGTGAAGTATGCCGACCTCTCGCTCGACTATCTCATCAACATCACAGCCATTGCCTCGCCGGGCACTTATTATGCACCGCACACCTTCGAACTTATGGGTATTGCCGGCTTTGAGCACGCCTGGTCCAGAAACCACGGCTATCAGCAGGACGGATGGGGCGTACACATCGGAATGCGCGGACAGCTGGCGCTTGCCAGCTACGCTTACCTTTATCTGGAGCCGCGTGTGGGTCTGATGGAAGACCAGGTGTCGCAGGCTTTCACGTGGCACGGCTATCGTCCCTTCGGAAGCGTTACCCTCGGTATGGGCTATCGTCTGCCCGAGCAGCGTCTCAGCGCCCCGCGCGTCGCCCATCCCTTTGCTGACGGACTGTTCTTCAGCGTGATGGGCGGTCCTGCGATGCTCGCCAACGAACATCCCACCACGTGGGACGGACGATTGGGAGGAAGAGTGGCAGGAAGCATCGGTAAGTGGTTTGACGACTATAACGCCCTGCGTCTCACTGCCAACGCCACAAGCATCGACCAGTACGACTCGAAGAACCACATCAAGGCGCTCGGACTGCAGCTCGACTATATGGCTAACCTCAACAACGTGTTCGGCGGACCGAAGCAGCGCCCGTTCTGGGTGGACTTCGTGGGTGGCATCAGCTACAACCGTTCGTCCGACGACCTCCGCAAGCCGAAGGATTCGTTCGGCGTGGGAGCCGGACTGCAGGCTAACATCCGACTGGCACGCGGACTGGCTCTCTCCTTTGAGCCGCGCTTCGATGTCTACACCGAGGACTACGCTCCGCGCACATGGTCGTTCCGCAAGTATGACATCCCCGTGTCGTTCCTCGCTGGTCTTACCTACACATACAACGACCGCCGCGTGGACGAGATAGAGGATGTGGACGACATCCGCCACAGCTCGCTCACCGTAACAGGAGGACTTGCCAACTATCTCAACAACATGGACAAGGGCGGCACGCTTATGCCCATCGGACGTATCAGCTACGCGCAGTGGCACGCCCCTGCTCTCGGCTGGCGAGTGGGCTTCCAGGGTATGGTGCATGGCAGAAAAGCCACGGGATATAACTACGCTCAGGCAGCGGTCTTTGCCGACTGGATGACGGATCTGACGGCGCTCAGCTGCGGTTACGACCGCTCACGCGCTCTCTCGTTTAAGACAGTGGCTGGCTTCAGTCTCGGTCTGGACTACGCCAAGAGTGGCGGCAAGACCAACTATTTCTCACCTGACGTTCACGTAGGCGGACAGATGACAACGCGCATAGCGGACGACGTACACTTCGTCATTGAGCCGCAGCTGTCATACCAGCTCTCCAAGCGTCTCACCCCGGCACGCGTAGGCAGATTCATGCCGTTGCTCTCGGTGGGCTTAGAGTATAGCATGCAGCACGGAAACGGCAAGGGTGAGAAGGTGGAGAAGGCAGAACGCGCCAACTTCGTATCGGCATCCATCGGCACCGGCGTCTACACCGGCAACTACGGCGAGATGCATCCCTTCCGCAACCGTCTCTCCTTCATAGGCGAGGTGGGCTACGGACACTGGCTTAACGGAGTGAGCGGTGTGCACGCCAGCATCGCCAACACCACCGTGCAGCGTGCCTACACCAAGGGCAACCAGAACATCACAGCGCTCAGCGCCGGATATATGATGAACATGAAGGCTGCCATGACGGGCGATCAGACCGAGGACGACCTCTTCCAGCTCACCGGCATCGCCGACCTCTCCCTCGTGGGTGTGAACAGAGAGAAGAAGAAGATGAAGGTGACGATGGGTGGCAAGCTGGCTCTCCAAGCCGGATTCCGCGTCAGCAAGGCAGTGGAAGTATACGTAGAGCCGTCCGCCGTGATTTACTGCAAGGACGTAGAGTTCAAGCCGGTGAAGCACCATCCGCTGGAAGGCGAAGCAAGGCTGAGCATCGGTACGAAGTATCACTTCTAAGCTATATTATAGGTAGGCAGGGCTTTGACAAAAACCTTTATCCACAGTCCGTTTATGGGCGCAAATCCTATCGGATTTAAATAAAAGGCTTTACATTAGGTCTTACGAGAACCAGTTCTCGACAACCTAATGTAAAGCCTTTTATTTGTGCACAGCACGCGCCCATAAACGGAAAAAACAAAGAAAAACACAAACGGGTAGCCACGCAGCCCGGTACAGCAGGATTAGCTATTTGTTCTCCCGAGCTTTTTTTGTGGGTGCGTGGCTATGGCGAGACGCCATAGCCTCCTATGTTTGTCCCATTCCCTAATAACATGTCTTCCTGTCTTCTTGTCTAAAAATCATGTCTTCATGTCTTCCTGTCTAAATAACTTGTCTTCCTGTCCAACCCTCCCGTCTTCCCTTCAAAAAATCAAAAAGCAATTTGTTTTCGCAAACACCGCGCATTTTGAAAATTCATCCCTGTATATCAATGCGATGTGTATACATTTTAGATAAAATTAACCATAATATCGTGCAAGCAATGAGATATTTATATAATTTTGCAACAAAATACTTACAACTATGAAGAAATTAATACTTGCTACTCTTTTGATGCTTGCAGTTTTCACCACAGCAAGCGCACAGCTTCCTAAGGTAGTCCTTAAGAGCATTGACGGAAAGACAGTGTCTACAGACACACTCCGTAACGACGGTAAGCCCTTCATCATCGACTTCTTCGCTACATGGTGCAAGCCCTGCAACCGCGAGCTTACTGCCATCAGCGAGGTGTATGAGGACTGGCAGAAGGAGACCGGCGTAAAGGTCATCGCAGTGTCCATCGACCAGGCACAGAATATTAATAAGGTGAAGCCGCTCGTCGACAACCACGGCTGGCAGTATGAGGTGCTCCTCGATCCCAACAGCGACTTCAAGCGCGCACTCGGCATCCAGACCATTCCTTACGTAATCGTATGTGACGGCGAGGGCAACATCGTGGCTAAGCACAACGGCTACACTGAGGGTGCAGAGGAAGAACTTATCGAGAAGGTAAGAGAACTCGTTAACAAGTAAAGACAATCAACAACAGAAGGAATAAATGAACAAGACTCTCGCGCTCATGCTCGCTGGCATGATGACGTCGGCTGCGGTCAACGCACAGAAGATAAAGCTCACGAAAGACTACGACGTCACCATCACCGGTAGCGTACAGAGCGATATCCTCGTGCCGCAGGAAGACCACAACATCGGTACGGGCACGTACGACGACAAGGTGCTTACCAATACCTACGCCGAAGTGCACGCACTCTCGAAGTATGTGGACGCCGGCGCACGACTCGAATATCTCGAACATCCGCTCCCCGGATTCGAACCCGACTTCAAGGGATGGGGCGTACCGTTCTATTATGTAAAAGGTAAGATAAAGAACGCTGAACTCACGCTCGGTAACTTCTACGAGCAGTTCGGTTCGGGCTTCATCCTCCGCACCTATGAGGAGCGCTCACTCGGCATCGACAACTCGCTGCTCGGCGGACGCCTTGTGGTACGTCCCTTCAAGGGCGTGCAGGTGAAGGCACTCGCAGGTAAGCAGCGCCGTTACTGGGAGCACACATCACTCGTCTCTGGTGCTGACGTAGAGGTGAGCGTAGACCAGTGGTTCGAGAAGATGCAGCAGAAGGGCACATTCCTTACCCTCGGCGCATCATGGGTGAACAAGCATGAGAAGGAAGAGGGTGACATCATGGCAGACGCGACGCACAAGCTGAACGTGCCGGAGAACACCAACGCCTTTGACGTGAGAGCCAACCTTCAGGCAGGCGACTTCAGCGTCCTCGCTGAATACGCACAGAAGACAGAAGACCCCACGTTCGACAAGAACTTCCCATACATCTATCGTAAGGGATACGTGGCAATGCTCTCCACATCTTACTCGCGCAGCGGCATGAGCCTCTTGCTCCAGGCTAAGCGCTCGGACAACATGGGCTTCCGCAGCAGACGCACGGAAAACGGTACGGCGGCTTTCATCAACCACCTTCCCGCATTCGCCTTCCAACAGACATACGCTCTCGCTGCCCTCTATCCCTACGCCACACAGTTCAACGGCGAATGGGCTTATCAGGCAGAGTTCGGATATAAGTTCAAGCGCCACACAGCGCTCGGTGGCAAGTACGGCACAAGCCTCAAGCTCAACTTCTCGCACGTTCACTCCATAGAGCAGAACAAGAAGGACGGCGGCGGACCGGGTACGGACGGATATGGCTCGGCTTTCTGGAAGTGGGGCGACAAGACCTACTATCAGGACCTCAACGTACAGATTGAGAAGAAGCTGTCGAAGTCGTTCAAGCTCAACCTCATGTATATGAACCAGTTCTATAACAAGACGGTAGTGGAGGGGCACGGCGGACTGATCCATTCTGACATCTACATCGCAGAGGGCAAGTATCGCATCAACAACAAGCTGACACTCCGTGGCGAGGCACAGTATCTGCATACTGAGCAGGACCAGGGCGACTGGTACTTCGGACTCCTCGAACTGTCGTTCCTCCCGCACTTCATGTTCACCATCAGCGACCAGTATAACGGAGCGGAATATTACTACACTCCCACTGGAGCCATCGACGAGGCAAAGGGCACGCACAAGGAGCACTATCTCAACGGCTCTGTCACTTTCACCGCTGGCGCACACCGTCTGCAGGTGGGCTACGGCAAGACACGTGCAGGATATAACTGCTCGGGTGGCGTCTGCCGCTATGTGCCCGCAAGCAAGGGTGTGACCGTATCTTACAACTATAACTTCTGATCATTCTCATCATGAAACTAAAGAACATATTCCTCGGCGTGGCAACAGCAGCCATGGCAATGGCTGCCGCTTCGTGCAGCAACATTGACGAGGGAGACCGACTCATATACGTAAAGCCGGCGGAAGTGGGACGCGCCGTCCTCATTGAGGACTTGACAGGACAGCGTTGCATCAACTGCCCCACCGGTACGGACATTATCACCGGCATCATCAAGACATACGGAGAGGACAACGTCATCGCAGTGGGCATTCACTGCGGTCCGCTCGGATTCGCCGGCAATTCGAAAAGAGTGGGTCTGAAGACCGACACGGGCGACGAGTATTACACACATTGGGCGAATGGCACTAATCTCGGTCAGCCGTCCGCCATATTCAATAGAAAGAAAGGCAAAGGCCCTATCGATAACTTAAACAACTGGGCTGCAGAAGTGGGTCTCATCATTTCCGAGAAGGCTAATCTCTCCGTAAACATCGCCAACGCATACGACGCTAAGACGCGTAAGCTCACCACAAAGGTGGGAGCCTTCGGCGTTAACGGCACAGTAAGCGGCAAGCTTCAGGTATGGATTGTGGAGGATGGCATCAAGGCTATGCAGTTGATGCCGGACGGAAGCGCCAATCAGGAGTATATCCATAACCACGTATTCCGTGCTGCCGTTAACGGCACATGGGGCGAGGAGGTCACCGTTAAGGAGGGTGAGACCACAACGAAGCAGTATTCTTATGAGCATCTGCCCGAGACTTGGAATGCCGAAAACATCTCCGTTGTAGCCTTCGTCTATAACGACAATGGTGTGGAGAATGTGGCAAAGAAGCACATCGTGGAGCACGAGGAAGAAACAGAAAAGTAAACATTACACAATCAGAAAACAAGTAAACAATTATGAAGACAATAAAATCACTCCTGCTCATAGCAGCAGCAATGTTCACCACAGCATCATACGCCCAAGTGGACCAGACATTCTCCTTCGTTGACAAGGACGGCAAGGAGGTAAAGAGCGGCACGGTAATGACTGTCAACACCATAGAGGAAGATCCCATTAGTGGCGAAGATATGATTCCCACCGGATTGTATGTAAAGAACAACACTAAGGAGAAACAGGGCGTAGGCGCTTTCTTTAACATCAAGAAGATGGATAACGGCAGCTTCCAGATCTGTTTCCCCCAGCTTTGTATGTCAGGTATTAATGTGTGTGGTATGGATCGTACTAAAGGTGGTTCCATGAACGCAGGTCAGGTGAAGTCTTTGTCAGCAGAATGGTTCCCTAAGGCTGACGGAGTTTGCGAGGTAGAGTTTAAGCTCGAATTATATAACATCAATACTAATAAGTTTGGCGTTGAGTCATACGAGCGTGTGGAAGAGGAGGATATGGAGTATCCTATGCCTTCTGTCACCGTCAACTTCGTGAAGGGCGCTACAGCCATCAACGGCATCAAGGACGGCGAGAATGTTGAGGTTACAGGCATCTATGACGCCACTGGCAAGCAGATTCAGACCACACAGAAGGGCCTTAACATCGTGAAGTTCTCTAACGGCAAGACAGTAAAGATTGTCAAGTAATGAGACAATAAGAACAGAAAATTTTCACTATTATTCACCAAATAATTCTATTATTATGAACAGAATTTTACTTTCACTTTGCGCGCTCATGCTCAGTGCATCTGCAGCTAACGCGCAGAATCTCCTGTCGTCTTCAGTGCAGGTGAGCAAACGCAACGTGGTGACAGCAAACACAGGCAACATCCAGCTTCGTGACCTTACAGCTCCCGTACAGGTAAAGGCAAAGAAGAATCTTGCTCCTCAGAAGCTTAACGCTAACCAGAAGTCAGTAGGCGTAGACGGATCTGGCAAAATGGTAACCTCTCTCGGTCTTCCTAACCTCGCTTCTAAGGTAAAGGGCGTTTACAACGTTATGGAGGCAAGTCTGTTGTCAAGATTTGCAGGTGCTAAGATTGTTGGTATGCGTTATCTTATTGGTGCTTCGCTTGGCTCATCAGCTAAGGTGCAGCTCTATAATTGTGATAAAGATGGCAATCCCGAACTCTTCGCTGAGAAGGAAGCAGAGCAGAAGATTTCTACTTATGATTCAAAAAACAAGACTTTCAACGAAGAGTGGAACGAAGTTTACTTCGACAAGGCTCTTAACGTAAGCGATGTCGTAACAGGTCTTTTCGTTGGTTACACATACAAGCAGAAGTCTACCACCAGCGGTCAAAATTACACAGAAGATTGCTTCCCGCTCGCAGCTGGTCAGGGCTCTGCTACAGTTGCCGCTTACGGCGACCTTGGTAAGGGTACTGCTTTTTATGGCTTGAACACTCAAGGTGCTGTACTCTGCATTCAGGTTATCGTAGAGAAGGAAGGCGGTTTTGCTGACGACCTCGGTATGGTTGGGGTTTCTACCAATCCTATGTCAAGACCTACGGATAAGCTTCCTGTCCAGTTCTATGTAAAGAACTATGGTTCGAGCGAGTGCAAGGCTGCCTCATTCGATATCACTATCGACAAGCAGGTAGTTGCTAATGTGGCTATTCCTGAGGGAGCTACCATCGGTGGTGAGACCACAGGTTTCAATGCAACGCTCAATCTTTCTGAGCTCGATGTTGAGAATGGCACACACCTTCTTGGCGTTCAGGTGAAGACTGTTAATGGTGAGGCTGCTTCTGGTTATACCGATGACGACGTCGCTTCTACACAGTTCCGTACTTACTCAGAGACTGCTTCTCGTCAGTATAACCTCGTGGAGCACTTCACAAGTAGCACCTGTACTTATTGCCCGTTGGGTTACGACATGCTTCGTGCTCTCCAGAAGCAGCGTGACGATGTAGCTTGGGTGGCTATTCATGGCACTATGGATGAGAGTAATCCTGACCCATACGAAATTGCGGATGCAACAAAAACCATCATGGCTTACTCTATAGGTGGCTACCCGCAGGCAAACCTTAACCGCTTCCCGATCACTAATGACGGTACTCTTGCTGTTACGATTGCTACTGACGATCCTGAAGGCATGGCAAAAAGCATCGGCAACGTCTTCGACCAGATTGACGAGATTGTTCCTTCTCAGGTAAAGCTTGACATCGAGGCAAACTTCACTCCTGGTAAGGTGCCTGCAATGAATCCTGGTACTTTGAAGATTACAGTCAAGGGTACTGGTGTGAAGGGCGCTGGCAAGATTCTTGAGGACGCAGTTCTCGGTCTCTATATCACAGAGAACGGCCTTGTATCAGGTCAGCTGAACCAGGGCAAGTGGATCACTAAGTATAACCACGAGAATGTTCTCCGCGTAATCGGTACTGACAATCCTTGGGGTGACGCTATCACATGGGACGGCGACAACTTCGAGAAGACATACGAGGTTACGATTCCTAAGAAAACATACGACTACAGCAAGGGCAACACTCTTAACGCTGTGGCTTTCGTAAGCCTCCCGTTCATGTTCGAGATTGACGGTAAGCGCTACGCTAACGGTGACCTCTACAATGTATGGGTTAACCAGTGCCAGTTCCTCCAGATTGCTGAAGGTAACGCTACATCAATCAAGGGCGTTGAGACTTCAGAGAACGCTACAGTCGTAGCTCGCTACGCTGCTGACGGCTCACAGATCTCTGCTCCGGTTAAGGGCATCAACATCCTCAAGATGTCTGACGGTACAACACGCAAGGTTGTCGTTAAGTAATAAGACGAAAGAATGTAAGCGGCATAGCCGCATAGCATTAACATAATAAGAAAGGGTTTCGCGATTTAAGATTGCGAAACCCTTTTTCCGTGTTTAGACGGGAAGACAGGTTTTCGGACACCCACCCTAAAACCCTAAACAACCTTAAAAATCATACTATTAATCAATAAATTGCATAATTAAGAGACGAAATACCACACTATTTGCAGAATTCTGATTAAATTTGCAGCTAAAAACTATAGATTGGGAATATTTTGAGTAGAATGAAAAGCAAGACCATTAACATAGCAGTGCTCCTCGCAGCACTCTTCTCACTCGTTTCGTGCCTCGACACCAACGACGGCGACTATGTATACACCGACGACAGCGCCGTGACGGCTTTCTCTGTGACATCAGCAAAGAAGGCGGTACACGTCAGGGCAAGCAACGGTGCGGACAGCGTTTACACCACATCGGTGAAACTCAGCGCATATAAGTTTGTCATCGACCAGCAGCGCTGCGTAATCTACAATCCCGACTCACTACCCTACGGAGTGGACCCGACGAAGCTTTTAGTGTCGGCCAACAGCCTAAATTCAGGATCACTGGTACTGAAGAGCATGACCAGCGACTCGCTCTCATATCTCAGCACCACCGACTCACTCGACTTTTCTAAACCCAGAGAGCTGCAGGTATACAGTCTCTCTGGTGCCGCCGTGCGCAAGTATGAGGTGCGCGTAAACGTACATCAGGAACCGGCGGATAAGTTTAATTGGACCAAACTGCCCAATGCCACACCATTTGCCAGCACCGTAACGGGCGTGAAGAGCTTCACGGTGACCACCGCAGCAGGTGTCACACGACGCTTCCTCCTCGCTTCCGACGGCAACATTACGACGGTCTTCTGTGCGGACGGCGACGAGGCATGGCATGCTGCCACACCCAACTTTAACCATCCGCTCGCCGCTGACGCTTATCGCTCGGCAGTGGTGAAGCACGACACGCTCTTCGTATGCGAGCATGGCACGGTGATGGCAACGACAGATGGCAACCAGTGGGCACAGCAGTGCACCGGCGCTGACGTGACACGCCTTATAGCCGCCAACCCGGTGCGCCTCTACGCATATAACGCCCAGGGCGCTATGCTCAGCTCCGACGACAGCGGCAAGACATGGAAGGCAGCCTCCATTGACGAGAGCGCTTCGCTTCTCCCCAACGGCGAAATAGCATACGCCACACTTCCCCTCAACACCAACGCCAACGCTTTCCGCACACTGCTCATAGGCTCCGTGCCCGAAGCAAGCACAACGGCGTTCAGCATCTGGGGCAAGATAGACGAGGGCGACGCATACAGTGAGAACCAGCCGTGGATGTTCTACGACCACAACACGCTCAACCGCCACGAACTGTCCTTAATGCAGAACTTCTCAGCCTTCACGTACGACGGAAAGATAATGATGGTGGGCAACGAAGACCGCATATACCTGCCTTACTTCTATGGCTCACGCGACGGCGGCATCACATGGGAGGCAGACACGGTGATAACAAGTCCACTCGGATTCTTCGTCACAGGACCTTACACGGTCAGCGTGGACAAGGATCACTTCATCTGGTTTGTCAGTGGCAAGACTGGCGAGACATGGCGCGGACGCATCAACCGCCTCGGATGGAAGAAAGAACAGTATGAATATTACGAATAAATCATGAAGCAACGCCTTACCTTATCAATGTGCATCCTTGCCGCCGCTTCTGCCCTTAACGCGCAGACCGACGACCAGTATCGCATGGAGATAGGTGCGGGAGTGGGTCTGATGTCGTATCAGGGCGACTTCAACGGCAGCATAATGAAAAACCAGCAGCCGATGGCTTCGCTGGTGTTGCGAAGGATATGGAGCCCGTACATGGGACTGAAGTTCTCGGGTTCGTACGGCAAGCTGAAGGGAACGTCGAAGGACGTCAAGACGTATTATCCCGAACTGAAGGACAATCCGTATGAGTTCAGCCGTTCGTTAGTGGACGTAAGCGCCGTATACGAATACAACTTCTGGCCCTACGGCACCGGACGCGACTATCGCGGAGCAAAGCGCCTCACACCTTTCGTCTTCGTGGGAGTGGGCGCAACGTTCGCATCCGGAGGCGACGCAGACAACTGCTTCACCGCAAACATGCCCATAGGCTTGGGCGTGAAATACAAGATAGGATCACGACTCAACCTCGGAGTGGAGTGGGCGGAGCACTTCTCGCTCAGCGACAACCTCGACGGAAAGAAAGCCCCGTACGGCATAGAGAGCACAGGACTGTTCAAGAACACCGACTGCTACTCCACACTGCAGATAACACTGACGTACAGCTTCTCGGCGAAATGCAGGACTTGCCACAATGAGGACGAGTGACATTTATTAATTGTTATTTATTAATTATTATTTATAGCTATGACCCAACAACTCGATATGAACCGCATACCACAGCACATTGCCATCATCATGGACGGCAACGGACGCTGGGCGGCAGAGCGGGGAAAACCACGCAGCTTCGGCCATCAGGCTGGAGTGGATGCTGTGAGAAAGATTACGTCGGAATGTACACGTCTCGGCGTGAAATACCTCACACTCTACACCTTCTCCACTGAAAACTGGAACCGACCCGCCACGGAAGTGGCTGCTCTCATGGGACTGGTGCTCACCTCCTTAGAGGACGAGATATTCATGAAGAACAACGTGCGATTCGAGGTTATCGGCGACATAGAAAGGCTGCCCGTAGAGGTGCAGCAGAAGCTGCAGCAGACGATGGAGCATACCGCTGCCAACTCTGCCATGACAATGGTTATAGCTCTTAGCTATTCCTCACGCTGGGAGATAACGAAGGCGGCGCACGACATCGCCTTGGAGGTGGCTGAAGGAAAGCTGAAGGCGGAGGACATCAGCGAAGAGACGCTCTCCGAGCACATGGCCACGGCTTTTATGCCCGACCCCGAGCTGCTCATACGCACAGGTGGCGAAGAGCGCATCAGCAACTACCTGCTGTGGCAGATAGCCTACTCCGAACTTTACTTCACTGACACCTACTGGCCTGACTTCGACGAGGAAGGACTGCATCGTGCCATCGCAGACTATCAGAGCCGCCAGCGCCGATTCGGAAAGACCGAGGCGCAGGTGGAGGAAGAGGAGAAACAGCAGAAGTAAAAATACCCGCCACAACATAGAAGATAAAGAACCGAAACCAAGCAAACAAAGATGAATATAAAGAAGGTCTTGACAACTGTATGCGTCATGGCGTGCACAATGGCAGCAATGGCGCAGGACAAGATTCAATATCCCGACATATCGTATGCCGGAACACCACGCTCCGTAACCATCGGAGGCATCGCCGTATCAGGAGCCGATGGCTATGAGGACTATATGCTTACCGGCATCTCTGGACTGTCCGTGGGACAGCAGATTGATCTGCCGGGCGACGAGATAACGGACGCCATCAAGCACTACTGGAAGTACGGACTCTTCTCAGAGGTTTCCATTGCCGTTGACTCGCTCGTACAGGACAAGGCCTACCTGCACATACACCTACAGATGAGACCGCGTGTCTCCACCATCAACTACGTAGGACTGAAGAAGTCGGAACGTACCGATATGGAGGAGAAACTCGGACTGCTCAAGGGCGCACAGATTACACCTAACATGATTGACCGCGCGAAGATTCTTGCCAAGAAATACTTCGACGACAAGGGATTCAAGAACGCCGACATCCAGATTGTGCAGCGCGACGACGTATCTCAGAAAAATCAGGTTATCCTCGACGTCATCATCGACAAGAAGGAGAAGATGAAGGTGCGCAAGATATTCATCGAAGGCAACCATGCTCTTTCCAACACCAAGATAAAGGGCGGTCTGCTCAAGAAGGGAGCTTTCGCGAAGACGCACGAGGCAGGTACTCTCGGTTCGTTCCTCAAAGCCAAGAAGTTTACGCCGGAACGCTGGAAGGCGGACAAGCAGAAGCTTATTGACAAGTATAACGAGTATGGATATCGTGACGCTATGATCGTTTCCGACTCGGTCTGGAACGTTGACGACAAGCATGTCAGCATCAAGATAAAGGTGGACGAAGGCAAGAAATACTTCATCCGCAACATCACATGGGTGGGCAACACCATCTATTCCTCTGACTATCTCTCACGCGTACTCGGCATGCAGAAGGGTGACGTCTACAACCAGAAGCTCATGAACAAGCGCCTCTCTGAGGACGAAGACGCCGTGGGCAACAACTACTGGAACAACGGTTACCTCTTCTATTCGCTCCACCCGACGGAGGTGAACATCGTGGGCGACTCCATCGACCTTGAGATGCGTATCTTCGAGGGACCCCAGGCGCACATCAATCACGTACGTATTATGGGTAATGACCGACTCTACGAGAACGTCATCAGACGTGAGCTGCGTACAAAGCCGGGCGACCTCTTCTCTAAGGAGGCGCTCCAGCGTTCTGCACGTGAGATTGCGTCAATGGGACACTTCGATCCAGAGAAGGTCAATCCCGACGTAAAGCCCGATCCGGAGAACGGAACCGTGAACATCAACTGGGAACTTGAGCAGAAGTCGAACGACCAGGTGGAGTTCTCACTCGGTTGGGGTCAGACCGGCGTCATCGGACGAATAGGTCTTAAGCTCAACAACTTCTCTATGCGAAACCTCTTCCGCAAGAACAGTGAGCACAGAGGATTCCTCCCCATCGGTGACGGTGAGGTGCTCTCACTCGGAGCACAGACCAACGGTACGTACTATCAGTCGTACAACATGTCGTACTCAACCAACTGGTTCGGTGGCAAGCGACCCATTCAGTTCTCTGTAGGCGCTTACTTCTCAAAGCAGTCTGACGTATCGAGCAACTACTATAACAACGGCTACTTCAACAACTATTACAACTATATGTATGGTTACGGTAGCAACTACGGATATAATAACTACGAGAACTATTACGATCCGGACAAGTATGTTAAGCTCTTCGGCGTTTCGCTCGGTTGGGGTAAGCAGCTGAGATGGCCTGACGACTACTTCCAGTTGTCGCTCTCACTGCAGTATACCCGCTATATGATGAAGAACTGGGCTTACTTCCTCATGACCAACGGTAACTCAAACAACCTTAACCTCAGCATTCAGCTGTCGCGTACGTCTACCGACAACCAGCTGTTCCCGCGCCGCGGTTCTGAGTTTATGGCGTCAGTGACCGTAACGCCGCCTTGGTCAGCATTCGACGGAAAGGACTATGAGCACCTCGCTCAGAACCCCAAGTCGCCCAACTACAACAAGGAGCAGCAGGAGAAATACCGCTGGGTGGAGTACCACAAGTGGAAGTTCAAGGCTCGCACCTACACCGCTCTTACAAGCGGACAGAAGTGTCTGGTGCTCATGACTCGCGTAGAGCTCGGCTTGCTCGGCTCTTTCAACAAGTGGAAGAAGTCGCCGTTCGAGACCTACTACATGGGTGGTGACGGTATGACCGGATATTCTACGAACTATGCAGAGGAGACCATCGGTCTTAGAGGTTACGAGAACGGCTCGCTCACCCCGTACGGCGCCGAGGCTTATGCCTACGACCGTATGTCGCTGGAGCTTCGCTATCCGCTCCTCCTCGGCAACACTACCATCTACGGCCTCACATTCGTCGAGGGTGGTAATGCCTGGACAGAGACCAAGAAGTTCAATCCCTTCGACATGAAGCGCTCTGCCGGTGTCGGTGTACGTATCTTCCTCCCGATGGTAGGCTTGATGGGTATCGACTGGGCTTACGGTTTCGACACCGTATACGGAAAGAAGGGCGGCAGCCAGTTCCACTTCATCCTCGGACAGGAATTCTAATGCTAACATAATTTTTTGAAGATATGAGAAAATTAATGTTAATCTGCCTCTTTGCCATCACGGCATTGACGGCAAGCGCACAGAAGTTTGCGCTTCTTGACATGGAGTACATCCTGAAGAACATCCCCGCCTACGAGCGTGCCAACGAGCAGCTCAACCAGGTGTCGAAGAAGTGGCAGGCTGAGGTGGAGGCTCTCAACACAGAGGCTTCCACAATGTATAAGAACTATCAGAACGAGATGGTGTTCCTCTCTGCCGAGCAGAAGAAGGAGCGTCAGGAGACCATCATGAAGAAGGAGAAGGAAGCCAGCGACCTGAAGCGCAAGTATTTCGGTCCGGAAGGCGAGCTCTTCAAGAAGCGTGAGAGTCTGATGTCGCCCATCCAGGAGGAGATCTACACCGCCGTAAAGGAAATCTCCGAACTCCGTGGTTACTCCTTAGTACTCGACCGAGCCTCCGACGCCGGCATCATCTTCGGTTCGCCGAAGATAGACATCAGCAACGAGGTGCTGCAGAAGTTAGGATATAATTGATAATTATCAAAAAAAAAAATAAAGAGAAAGAATGAAAAAGCTATTTTTAATGCTTATGTTGTTCATGCCATTGGCAACATTCGCACAGAAGTTCGGTCACGTTAACGCACAGGAAATCATGGCTTCTATGCCTGAGTTCATCAAGGCACGTGGTGAGGTAGAGGCTGCAGCAAAGCAGTACGACAACGACCTCAAGGCTATGCAGGACGAGCTCCAGCGCAAGGCTCAGGACTATGACAAGAACTCCTCTACAATGAACGAGACCAAGAAGAAGGAGACAGAGGAAAGCCTCCAGCAGATGTATCAGAAGATACAGCAGACTGCTCAGGACAACCAGCAGGCTCTCGGCAAGCTCCAGCAGGAAAAGATCGGTCCGATCACCAACAAGCTCGTTGACGCCATCAAGGCAGTAGGCAAGGCAGGTGGTTATGTCTACATCATGGACGTCACTTCTGGCATCCCCTACATCAGCGACACTCTCAGCAAGGACGTTACCGCAGAGGTTAAGGCCGAGCTCAACAAGACTGCTCCTGCTAAGAAGTAAACAAAAACACACACAACACAGACGAGGCTCGATTCGCGCACTGGCTTCCTGCCTCGCGTAAACGGACAATGAGATGACACACAGTGCACCTCATTGTCCTATTTTTTTAACCATTCACCCCAACACACTTTTTCTAACCATTCATCCCACAGATTAATATGAAGAAGACACTGCTGTTTATCATCCTCATTGCTATGCCGTTGCTGGCAAGCGCACAGACAAGATTCGGATATTTCAGCTTCGATGCGATGCTGAAGGAAATGCCGGAGTATGTAAAGGCACAGGCCGACGTGGACAACCTCAGACGTAAATACGACAGTGAGATGAGACGTGCCGAAATGGAGTTCAACTCGAAGTACGAGGAATTCCTTGAGGTGCAGAGCACCCTCGTGCCCACCATCCTCCGCAAGCGTCAGACCGAGTTGCAGGACCTTATGGAGAAGAACGTGGAGTTTCGCAAAGACGCCGAACGCCTTCTCAAGCAGGCAGAGACTGACGCCATCTCCCCCGTACGCCGCCGTCTCGCAGCAGCAGTAGCAGCTGTGGGAAAGGACCAGGGCTACGCCTTCATCCTGAACACCGACAACGACGCCTGCCCCTACATAAACCCGGAAATGGGAGAAGACGCCACAGAGCTTATCAAGGCCCAGCTAACAAAATAAGGAACCCTAAAACCACAACAGCAATGACATTTCCACAATCGCCAGGCCCCATCGGAGTGTTCGACTCCGGCTACGGCGGACTGACTGTCCTTCACGGCATCCGCCAACTGCTGCCGCAGTATGACTATATGTACCTCGGCGACAACGCCCGTGCGCCCTACGGCTCGCGGTCCTTTGAAGTGGTCTACCAGTTTACGAGACAGGCTGTGATGAAGCTATTCTCAATGGGTTGCCACCTTGTCATCCTCGGATGTAACACCGCCTCCGCCAAAGCGCTGAGGTCCATACAGCAGCGCGACCTCCCCCTTCTCGACCCCAACCGTCGCGTCCTCGGCATCATCCGACCCACTGCCGAAACCATCGGCAATCTTACCACGTCGCGTCACGTCGGCATACTCGCCACCGAAGGAACCATAAAGAGCCAGTCGTACAACCTTGAGATAAAGAAGCTCTTCCCCGACATCACTGTCAGCGGAGTGGCTTGTCCGCTGTGGGCAGCCATCGTGGAGGCAGGCGAAGCCGACTCTCCCGGTGCCGACTACTTCGTGAAGAAGCGCATCGACCAGCTCATGCGTCTCGACCCGCTCATCGACACCGTCATCCTCGGCTGCACACACTATCCGCTTCTGATGTCGTCCGTGGTGAAGAACATCCCCGACGGCGTGCGCATCATGGCGCAGGGCAGCTACGTGGCAGACTCGCTCGCCGACTATCTGCAGCGCCACCCCGAGATGGAACAAAACATCACGAAGGGCGGCAAATGCCGATATCTCACCACCGAAAGCGAGGAACGATTCAGCGAGACAGCACGAATATTCCTCCATGAGGACATCACAGTGAGCCACGTAGACCTCACCGACTGAAAAATAACGCCATTATATGTCCCTTATATGCAATACTTTCACTAACTTTGCATTGAGACTATACAAAAGACACAATAAATTAGGAATAAGAAAAAAAACAACAAAAATAACGACATGTCATTAAAATGCGGTATCGTAGGACTCCCTAACGTGGGAAAGTCCACACTCTTCAACTGCCTCTCCAACGCAAAGGCACAGGCAGCCAACTTCCCTTTCTGTACAATCGAGCCTAACGTCGGCGTAATCACAGTGCCCGACGAGCGACTCACACGACTCGCCGAGATAGTTCATCCGGGACGCATCGTTCCCGCCACCTGCGAGATAGTAGACATCGCCGGACTCGTTAAGGGTGCATCCAAGGGCGAGGGTCTCGGCAATAAGTTCCTCGGAAACATCCGTGAGACTGACGCCATCATCCACGTGCTCCGCTGCTTCGACGACGACAACATCGTACGTGAGGGCGGCGCAAGCGTAAACCCCGTAGAGGACAAGGAAGTCATCGACACCGAGCTTCAGCTTAAGGACCTCGAGACCGTAGAGGCTCAGCTCCAGAAGCAGTCGAAGATTGCCTCCATCGGCAACAACAAGGACGCCAAGATAGCAGTGTCAGTGCTCGAGGCTTACAAGGAAGTGCTCGAGCAGGGCAAGAACGCACGCACCGTGGAGTTTGAGACAAAGGAGGAGCTTCGCTATGCTCACGACCTCTTCCTGCTCACCTCAAAGCCCGTACTCTACGTCTGCAACGTGGACGAGGCTTCTGCAAAGGACGGCAACGAATACACACAGCAGATTGCTGAGATAGCCAAGAGCGAGGGAGCCGAGATGCTCGTCATCGCTGCAAAGACTGAGGAGGACATCGCTTCGCTCGAGACTTACGAAGACAAGCAGATGTTCCTTGAAGAACTCGGACTGGAGGAGAGCGGCGTAAACCGCCTTATCAAGAAGGCTTACCAGCTTCTCAACCTCGAGACATTCATCACCGCCGGTGAGATGGAGGTGAAGGCATGGACATACCACAAGGGATGGAAGGCTCCCCAGTGCGCCGGTGTCATCCACACCGACTTCGAGAAGGGATTCATCCGCGCCGAGGTAATCAAGTACGACGACTACATCCAGTACGGTTCTGAGGCTGCTGTCCGCGAGGCAGGCAAGCTCTCCATCGAGGGTAAGGATTATGTCGTTCAGGACGGCGACATCATGCACTTCCGCTTCAACGTCTAACACCGTAAGGTGTTTTCAATAAAAAAGGAAGACATAAACAGATAAAAGAAGGACAATGAACTCACTTCTTAACTACATCGTATGGGATCCGAGCGACACAGCCGTGACAATCGGACCCCTTGCGCTCCACTGGTACTCGTTGTGCTGGCTCGTGGGGCTTGGCCTTGCTTACGTCATCGTGCAGAAGCTCTATAAGGAGGAGAAGGTGAAGGAAGGACTCTTCGACCCGCTCTTCATCTATTGCTTCGTGGGAATCCTCGCAGGAGCACGACTCGGCCACTGTCTCTTCTATCAGCCCGACTACTTCCTGACCAGCCCTACGCACTTCATCGAGATGTTCCTGCCCATCCACATCGCCTCTGACGGATCGTGGAGCTTCACCGGCTTCCGCGGACTGGCGTCGCACGGCGGAACCATCGGTCTGATGCTTGCCCTATGGCTGTACGTTCGCAAGACACGCATGAACATCTGGCAGGTGCTCGACAATATAGCTATTGCCACCCCCGCCACGGCTTGCTTCATCCGACTGGGCAACCTCATGAACTCCGAGATAATCGGAAAACCCACCGATGTGCCCTGGGCGTTCATCTTCGAGCGTGTCGATTCGATGCCGCGCCATCCCGGACAGCTATATGAAGCCATTGCTTACGCCGTGCTCCTCATCATCGGATGGGTCATCTATCGCAAGCAGCCGCAGCGCGTAGGCACCGGATTCTTCTTCGGACTCTGCCTCGCCTACATCTTCACGGCACGCTTCTTCATCGAGTATACGAAGGAGATACAGGAGGCATTTGAGGCTGCTCTGCCTATCAACATGGGTCAGATTCTCAGCATTCCGTTCATCGTCATCGGCATAATGTGCATGAGAGGAGGCGGATGGATGAAGAAATTTAATAATTCAGTAAATAAACATTAATACCTTTACGTATATGAAAAGACAGATTATCACATCACTCGCCCTCGTAGCTTGCATGGCAGCAGGGGCACAGACGAAGATGACGCTCGACCTGACTGGTAAGAACGCTACGTTTTCACTTGACAATGTGAGCAAGATAACATTCTCTGAAGAGGGAATGCTTAACGTATTCGACAAGCTCGGTGCAAGCCAGAGCTTCTCTCTTGACGAAGTTAGAAAGATCAGCTTTGACGGTGACTTCACTGCCATCGAGAGCACAAAGACTGACCCCGCAGCTGGCGTATCGTTCCAGTTTGACGGCAATGCAGTACGTGTGAACGGCATCGCCAAGACCTCTACAGCCCGTCTCGCATCTGTTTCAGGTGCTTTGGTAGGCATGCAGAAGGTGGACAACGGCGGCACCATCGACGTATCTTCACTCGCAAAGGGCGTGTATGTCCTCACTGTGGACGGAAAGACATTCAAGTTTGTAAAGTAATCCCATCCGCATAATCACACTTTACGCTACTTATTATGAAAACTATTCTACGCAACATGGCTCTCTGCGCGTTCTCGTTCTGCTCCATCGCAACCTATGCGCAGCAGGACCGCAATGTTGTGTTCCACATGTCCGACAAGACCACCAAGACGGTGAGTCTTGCCGGAGTTGACAGCCTCACCTTCGAGAAGGCTGTGCGCACGCCGCTCAATCTCGACCTCGAAATCCATTCCACCTACATCAAGGAGATAATGACATGCAGCGATCCCAACATGTCTTACTACGTGTCTTACCTTGAGAAGGAACTCTTCGAGGAGTATTATCCTACAGACGACAAGCTCATAGCCGAAGACAAACAGTGGATTGAGGAAATGGCTAAGTCGTACGACTCGTCCGTAGCTGATATGGTCAAGAGTTGGACTTATCAAGGCAACAATGAAGAGTATCAGGCCAATCTTCTCCCTGGTCATGAGTATGTGGTATGGATGCACGGCATGGACGAGAACGCCAATTCCACTACTCCGGTTACGAAGATTGTGTTCCGCGCCAAGGACGTAGACCGCATCGCCAACACCGTGACGCTGACTGCGGAGAAGACCGCTGAAGGTATCAACGTTACGGCGTCGCCGGACGACAAGACGAAGAACTACACCTTAGGCTTCTTCCCCACATCGAAGATGCGTGACGAGATGACAGGTATGCCGCTGGGCACTCGCGACTATATGCAGACGGGCATCAGCTCTTCACTCTACGACTATCTCGTCAGCAACGAGATGTCTCGCTTCTTCGAGAACAACGCATTCCAGGGTGACGCAAACATCACCTATACCAACCCGAGTAGAAACACCGAATACTACATCGTGGCTGCTTACCTCGACGACGACGCTGCCATCTGCTCAGACATCTCGCAGATAACAGTGAATAGGGACGGCAGTCTCAGCGACGTCACAATGGTGAAGGCACCTGCCAAGTTCTTGGGCAAGACAGTTCGCAGACACGCAAAGTAAAATAAATAAAGGCTTAAAAAAATTGCAGCACGTCCTTACAAGGCATGCTGCAATTTTTTTTATTCCGACGTTTTTTGCTTTCTTATAGCAAAGTTATTTTCTTACTGGTCCGTATCTCGTTTTTTATCAGTAACTTTGCAAAGCCGTTGTGTACGGCACTCAATAGCTAAAAACACAAGAAAGTAAAAAGAAAGTAAAACAAAGAAGATATGGACTGGATAAACTCCCTCTTCATCGATCACACCCCCGTGCAGACATGTTTCCTCCTTTCGTTGATTGTTTCGATAGGCGTCTTCATGGGAAAAGTTCGAATAAAAGGTATTTCGCTTGGTGTGGCCTTCGTCTTCTTCATGGGCATCGTCGCTGGTAGTTTCCACCTCGAAGCCGACCCCGGGATGACAAGCTTCGCCGAAACATTCGGACTATCCATTTTCGTGTATGCACTCGGACTGCACGTCGGACCCAACTTCGTGGGACTGATGCGCGATGAGGGCATAGCGCTCAACCTATGGGGCTTCGCCATCATCCTCCTCGGAACGGTTATGGCCCTCGTGCTGTGTCTGGTTACGGGCATAACCATCCCCGATATGGTCGGCATCCTCTGCGGTGCCACCACCAATACGCCTGCTCTCGGTGCCGCACAGCAGGCTCTTATCTCCGCACACGTATCGAGCAGCGGTGCCGCACTCGGCTGTGCTGTCACTTATCCGCTCGGCGTCGTGGGCGTCATCTTCGCAATGATTCTGCTTCGCAAGACCCTTGTGAAGCCCGAAGACCTCATTCCGCACAGCCACAGCGACGAGGACAATACGTATATCGGACAGTTCGTGGTGGTCAATCCTGCCATTGTGGGACTGACCATCGCCGAAATAGCGCAGACATCACAGCGTCACTTTATCATCTCGCGCATCTGGCGAAACGGCAAGGTTATCGTGCCGATGGCGCAGACCGTCATGATGGAGAACGACAACATCCTCGTAGTAACCACACGTGACGAGGTGCCGGTAATGGACATCCTCTTCGGCAAGCACGTCGAGAAGGACTGGAACCGCGACAAGATTGACTGGAACGCCATCGACTCCACCGTCGAGAGCCGCGTCATCGTCATGACACGCACCAAGCTCAACTCGAAGACGCTCGGCTCGCTGCACATGCGCGAGACCTACGGCGTAAACGTAAGCCGCATAATGCGAGGGGACATCAAGCTCCTTGCCACCGACTCGCTCCACCTCCAGTATGGCGACCGCCTTACCGTGGTGGGCACACCGGAGGACATCGACCATGCCGAGGCGTTCCTCGGCAATGCTATGGGCAGACTGAACGAGCCTAACCTCGGCGCCATCTTCTTCGGACTGCTCATGGGTCTGGCTCTCGGAATGATACCAATCAGCCTGCCGGGAATGAGTTCGCCGGTGAAGCTCGGCATCGCCGGAGGTCCTATCATCATGGGTATCATCGTCGGTGCTCTCGGTTCGCGTCTGCGCGTTATCACCTATACCACACGTTCCGCATCGCTGATGCTTCGCAAGCTCGGACTCTCGCTCTATCTTGCCTGCCTCGGTCTCTCAGCCGGTAAGGACTTCCTCTCCACCGTGGTACGTCCTGAAGGACTCATGTGGGTGGGCATCGGTCTGGTGCTTACCATGCTGCCGCTGCTCATCATCGGTGCCGTGGCATTGAAGACCAAGAAGTTCGACTTCGGAACCATCTGCGGATTGCTCTGCGGCGCCATGGCCAATCCTATGGCACTCAGCTACGCCAACGAGACCATCAAGGGCGACCGCGCCGCCGTAGCCTACACATCGGTTTATCCGCTCGGCATGTTCATCCGTGTGGTAATAGCGCAAATCATCATCATGACGCTGGTTTGTTAACGTAAAGACAGTAATAATATAGCATGACAGACAATATCATCAATCCCCCTGACTACCGCAACGACACCGTTCTGCCGCTACCGATGGAGGTGACAGCCAACGCATGGGCGGTGGACGCAGCCTGCTCCGGCAATCCCGGACCGATGGAATATCAAGCCATCGACCTCGCCACCGGAGCGCAGGTCTTCCATTTCGGCCCCCTCCACGGCACCAACAACATAGGGGAATTTCTCGCCATAGTTCACGCCCTCGCCCTTCTTGACCGCCAGGGCGTCACCGGCAAGACCATCTATTCCGACTCGCACAACGCCATACTATGGGTGCAGAAGCGACAATGCAAGACCAAGCTGCTGCGCACACCGCAGACAGAACAGCTCTATCAGATAATAGCACGCGCCGAAAACTGGCTCCGCACGCACCAGATAAAGAACCATATCGTGAAGTGGGAGACAAGAAAGTGGGGAGAAGTGCCGGCGGATTTCGGCAGAAAAGGATAGCAGAAGCTATATTATATCATCATATCTGCCAATGCAAATATTGTCTGAACAGTAAAAACCTGTTACAAAATAAAAATTGATTTTAGAGTTTTATTTTGCTGAGTTTACGGTGTTCTGATGTGCAAACAGCTCCCACGCTTAACGAAAAAGCCTCTTTTACAGTCCGATAGTGCCACTATCAGAGTGTAAAAGAGGCTTTGTTGTATTACAATAATGGCTGTATTGGAGTGTAAAAGAGGCTCTATAGCAGAGGAAAGTGGCTCTTTTGCAAGTCTGATTTCATAGCGATTTGTCAGAAAGCCGTATAATCCACTGTATATAAACATGTTATCTCCAACCGCTCAAAACTCAAGAATTTCGCACCAAAGATTTTGTTGTGCGCTGGACTCATAGTATTGAGCATCAGAAATGCAAATATTGTATTCGGTAGAATCTAAAACGCTACGTTGAAACCTACGTTAACGCTGGCGTTGGAGCTGAGCGGGATGAATTCCTTGCTCACCTTGCCCAAGATGTGGTCCATGCCGATGAAGACGTTGAAACCCTTGGGGTGAGCGTTGATCACCCATCCGCAGCTGGCTGTGAAGCTGTTAACGGCGAAGCTCATGCCACCGTCGAGCCAGTCAAGCGGAGCCACGTTGGCACTCACACGGCCCTCGGTCCATGTGTATTTGCCGTTGAAGCGTGTGGTGCTGAGCGCACCGAACTTCAGCTGACGATAGAGCGGGAACACGTATTCTGCGCCGAGGTTGAGCGTGGCACCGATGCCGGTGGTACGTCCGCCCTTGTCGCCCTGGTCAGTAAGGTTGGCGAAGTCGGCTATCTGGTCCGAATACTTGTCGCCCTGACCCTTGAACGAGTTGTCCTTAAGGTTGCCGTTGTCGTCATACTTATTATAAGAGATGTCGTGGAAACCGCCGAACTCGAAGCTCTCCTGCTTGTTCACAGCCGTCATATTGTTGCTCCAGCTGATGAAGCCGAGGTCGAGAAGTGAGGCGCTCACCTGCCAGTCTTCGTTTATCTTGTAGACGCCACCGAGGTCGAGAGCCAGACCGAAGCCGCTTACGCCCGGTCCGTCGATGTCGATGTCGTTGACGTAGCGGTATGTGCCCTTGCCTTCCTGCTTATATTCCTTCTCCTCCTGCTGGTAAGCGAATCCCTTCATAGAGATGTTAGCCTCGGCTTTTCCTGACATTGTCCACTTGTTTTCGCCGGCAAGGTCGGCACGTAGGTTGGTGATCTGCACGTCGCCGCGAGCCACACCGAGCAGCACCTTCAGCTTGCCACCCACGCGCAGCTTGTCGTCAATCTTGCGTGAATGTCCGAACGCCAACTGCACGAACGACTGTGCATGCACGTTGATGTCGTCCATCTTGTAGGTCTTGTTGCCTGTGTTCTTGGCAAACTCGAAGAGAGAGTAGGGCAGAGAGGTGCCTACGTTGGTACGCGAGTCGATAGAGATGGTGTTGTAACCGCCGAACGCCTTGAATCCAGCCGACAGCAGCGTGATGTCTACGTCAGCGTTGATGCGGTTGGTGCCTGATGCGAAACCCGAGAGAGCGTCCGAAGTGGAGATGTAGGGGTTCATGAACGTGGTCTTCTTCTTGTCGCTGTCCACGCCGTAACGGGGATTGTCGAAGAGCACGTCGCCCAGTCCGAAGTTGCCCTGTGTACGTACGTTTATGTTGCCGAGAGCCGGCAGCGAAACGTAGTTCTGCTCATTGCCGAAGGCAGGGTTCATGTTATGGCGGAACTTATATTCCTCTACGAAGTAGCCCGAATTGAGTCCCTGCGCCATAGCGTTGCAGCCCACGGCAGCAAGTGAGGCTGCAAGTATGTATTTTCCTATTCTTTTCATTTAATCTGTGGAATTGTCGTTATTAGTTGAAGTCTGCGATAATCTTACCTACGAGTCTCACCTTGATGTTTCGTGCGGTGAGCGTGTGCTTGTAAGCGTTGATGGTCTTGCCGACGATGGTCTGTGCGTCCTTCTCGCCAGCTGCAGCCGTTACGCGGAAGACGATGCCGTCCACGGTCTTCAGAGCGCCCTTCTCGTTCTCGCTCAGCTTGATGGTCACGGGTGTCACCACGGCTTTCTCGCCGTCCTCAGAAGCCTTCACGGAGTTGGATACGTCCACGCGGATGCTACTCTGCGGAATCTCCTTGCCGTTGACGTCGATGGCGAATGCGCTTACGTTAAGGTAAGCCGGCATCTTGTTCTCCACCTCCGTTGTCATCTCGATGTATGCACCCTCAGCAAAGCTGAACTTGTCGATGTCCTCGTTCCATCCGTCTATGGTGTCGGTATAGACAATCTGTGCTCCCTCGTCGAAGGCAAGCGGGGCTTTCATATATACGTCAGCGTCGATGGTGTATTCCTTGCCGAGCTTCACGGTGCTCACACGCTTGCTGTCAGCATGCACCTCAGCCTCGCAGTTGATGCGGTGCGGAATCTTCTTTACGATGTCAGAGAGGTTGCTTACCACCTTCACCTGGTCATACTTAGTCTCGTCAATGCCCTCCTTGTGCTTGCAGATGCATACGCGTGTCACGGCATTGGGCTTGACGTTGAGTCCGTCAATCACCACCTTGGCCATCTCGTTGCCGCTTTTGTCCTCAGCGATGAGGGTGGCTTTGGCGACGCCAGCCACGTCGATGTCGCTTGTGGCTGTCAGTTCGATGACGGGATTATAGAGATTGATGGTCACGTCCTTGTCTGTAAGGAAGTCGGGCACGTCGTTGATGTTCACGTTGCCGAGGTCTTCAAGGTCAAGGTTCGGGTTGAACTTACCCGTAGTCTCCGTAACTCTGATGGATCCCATGGTCATCTTAGCCGACATATAGAGGTTCTGCAGCGAGTTGCCCTCCTTGTTCACCTCGTCGAAAGTGATGCCGAGGAGCGCCACGCCGTTAAGGTCTACGCTGCCGTCAGCCTCGCCTACGCCCGGTGTGAGTACTACGCTGTTCTGCTTTGTCGGCTTGGTGGTGAAGTCGATGCTGCCAACAGTGGCCTTGATATTGATATTGGCTGAGCTGGAGATGTTGCGGAAAGTGATGATGCCCTTCTCCGCATCGTATTCGGGCTGCGAAGGCGAGCACTTGCCGATGTTGAGTTTGAGGTAAGAAGGGATGGTTACAGTCATGGTCTTGAAGGTGGGGATTACCTTCTTCAGTTCTGCTGTCACGTTCACGTGGATGTTGATGTCAGATGCTGTCTTTGCAGAGATAAGCTCACGGATTTCGTAGGGCACGTTGCCGCGATACTGGAATTCGGAAGCCTCGCCCTCCACGCTTGCTGTCTTGCTGAGCTTGGTGTGTCCAGCCGACTTGCGCCTGGTCTGCATCAGAGAGCTTTCGGGAATCTCAATCTTGAAGTTGTTGTTCACCTTAGCCTCTTTCACCAGCACCTCGTCAATGCTCGGATGCGACGGCTTTACGTCGTCGCTCTGCTTGGAGAACATATAGTCACCGTTCTCTGCTATGGAGATGAAGTCACTGTTGTTCAGATCCAGAAGGTCGTCAAGCACGATGTTCTCCGTGCTGTTGGTGGGGAGCTGAAGTCCGTCGCCACCGATTCCGATGGTCTGATCAATGTTCGACAAGTCGAAGTCGCTGTCCGTACAGCCCGAGCCAACGGCTAAGAAGCCGGCTGCAAGCATACAGGCAACAATTCTGGATTTGTTGATACCTTTGTTCATAAGTTCATTATAGATTTTATATTAAGCAATATGTGTATGAATCAAATAATAGGCGTATCTTAATCTTATCTTATATTTCGCAATGCAAATTTAGTACATTTTGTCTGAATATACAATAAAAATAGTATAATATTTAAGTACAATTTTATGCTTTTCCCTTAAGCGAAAACAAAAGCCGTGGGCACGAACCGAAAGTCAGCGTCGCTGTCTTTCAGTTCTTGTCCACGGCTTGAAAGGTATATTAGAAGTTATAAAACTTCTTTACTTTGTAGGTGTGAAACGCAGGGTGTATGTGTATGATCCCCATGACGGGCAGGTGTACTCGCTGAGACAGCTGTCGCCGCCGCATGAGTTGTTGCCGAGTCCGCGCTGGAAATAGTCGAAGTGGGCGTAAATCTGCGGGTCACGAGAGAGGTCATACCAGTGGAGTTGTGAGTTCCACATTGAGTCGCCGTACGTACACCAGCGTGTTTCGTCATAATGACCGAGCGAGAAGCTCACCTGTCCCTCCGTCTGCACGTTGAGGCTGAGTCCGTTGGTGAGGTTGCGGAGTGTGAGGTCGCGCATGTCCTGATGGTCGCCGTAAGTCTGCGGATGAATCATCTCGTCCACCATGTCGTCCACGGTGGTCTGGTAACGTCCGAGGAACGAGCCGGTCTTGCGGTCAGAATAGTTCGACCACGGGCCGCGTCCGTAATACTCCACGTCCTCCATTCCCTCTGCAAACTGCATTCCCAGGCCCATACGTGCGAGGTTGCCGCTGGGCGAGAAGGTCACCTTCATGTCAATGGTGGCGTCCGCATAGAACGTATAGTCGATGGTGTATGAGCATGAATATGCGTAGCCGCTTACTGACATCGTGGCGTTGTTGCCGCTCTTTGCCAAGGCTCCGGTTACGGAAACGCTGGTGGAGTTGGTGAAGTCAGGCGAGAAGTTGCGGTCGTTGTCCACCTTGCGATAGCTGTTGAAGTCGGGTCCCTGAGCGATGATGTTCTCGCCGTCGAACTTCCACGACGTCATCTTGCCGTTGGCGAAGCTTACTGCGAATGCCTTGCCGTCAGCCGTTGTTCCGCTTACGGTCTGTCCGCTTACGCTTAGCTGTCCGCCCTCAGCGTTGTGGCTGGCGAGTGACGGGCGCTTAACCAGCTCAAACTGGTCTTCTGCCACGGCGTAACCTTCCTCTGCCCACAGCGTCTGCTCCTTGAGCTGCAGCTGCACGTTGACGAGCCATTCGGCATCGTTGTCGGTCTCTGCCTTGATGGGGAGGGTGACGTCGGCTGACAATCCGGCTGCTATGTTAGGCATCTGAGCCGTTCCTTCCTCCACGAGGCATCCGTCACGCAGCACGCGATAGACGAGGCGATAAGCGTCGAGCGACGCGAAGGAGTTCTTGTTCTTTATGGTTACGGTCTTTCCGTCGTTGCTTGAGAAGCTTATGTTCTGATAGACATGCTTCACCTCAGTAAGCTTTCCGGTCCAAGCACGGTCCGGAGTGATGATGCCGTTGTTGAGGAAGTTGCCCTGGAAGCCCTGACCTACGCCCGACGGTGAGTTATAATCATAGCCCGAAACCCAGTAGTTCATTCCGTTGACATCCTTCTTCTCGCCCTTAAGCAGACGCTCGGGGTCGTATAAAGACTGGTCAACCCAGTCCCAGATACATCCGCCGGTGATGCCAGAGCTCTTCTCGATGATGTCCCAGTATTCCTTGAGGTTGCCGACAGCCTGCCCCATTGCATGTGCATACTCGCAGATGAAGTAAGGCTTGCCGCTGTAGCCGTTGCTGCTGCCCGATACGTTAGATACGGTGGGATACATGCTTGAGCCGAGATCAGAGTACGACATGTTGCCCTCATAATGGATAAGGCGGTCGTCGAGGCTCTTCATCTCAGAGTAAGCTGTTGAGAAGTTGCTTGCCGAACCGCACTCGTTGCCCATCGACCAGAAGATAACGCTCGGATGATTGCGGTCGCGCATCACCATGCGAACCTCGCGGTCGAGGATGGCACCGTTCCAAGAGTAGTTGGAAGAAAGGTTCTGATTGTAGTGGCACTCCACGTCAGCTTCGTCCATCGTGTAGATGCCGTAGGCGTCAAACATGGCGTACATCTTCGGCTGGCGCGGATAGTGTGATGTGCGGACTGTATTGACGTTAGCCTGCTTCATGAGAGTAATGTCGCTGAGCATTGTCTCGGTGTCGATGGCACGTCCGTATTCGGGATGTGTGTCCTGCGTGTTGACACCCTTGAAGAACACGCGCTTGCCGTTGATATATATAAGGTTGCCCGACTTGGTGATCTTGCGGAAGCCGTACTTCGTGGAGAACACCATCTCGTCTGCGCCGTCGGCATCAGCCTGACGCACCACGACGGTGTATAGATAAGGATCTTCTGCGCTCCAGGGATGGAGAGCGGAAAGATTGTTGAGCTTCACGTCGAGCGATTCGTTGGCGCTGCCCTGGTAAGAAGCCGAGCCGGTGGCTACGGTCTTGCCGTCAGCGTCAAGAAGCTCCACGTTGAGCTGCTTCTCAGTCTGCACAGCGTCACGGTTGTCCACGGTAAGCTTCACGTTGAGCTGTCCGCTTGTAGCGTCGTTGCTGAGCGAAGACGTGATGTAGTGGTCGGCGACGAACACCTTAGGAGTGGCTACGAGATAGACGTCACGATGGATGCCTGAGAGGTGCCACATGTCCTGACCTTCGAGGTACGAACCGTCGCACCAGCGATATACGCGAACCGAAAGCTGGTTGTCGCCAACCTTCGCAAACTCTGTTATATCGAACTCGGCGTCGTTGTTCGAGCCTTGCGAATATCCTACATACTTGCCGTTCACCCATACTACGGCAGCGCTGTAGATGCCGTCGAAGTGGACGAAGAGTCGCTTGCCGTCCCACGACTGGGGGATGTTGAATGATCGGCGATAGAAGCCCGTGGCGTTATTGTCCTCCACACCATAGTAAGAAAGGCCCTGATTGGCGTTAGGAGGATTGTTGCTGAAGGGATAGCCCACGTTGGTGTAGACGGGCTTGCCGTAGCCAGCCATCTCCCATGACAGCGGCACGCGGATGTCGTCCCATGCAGAGTCGTCGAGGTCAGCGTCGAAGAAGTCGGATGCGCCGGGACCTGAAGTGGTGCCGGGAACGTACTTGAACTTCCATGTGCCGTTGAGCAGCTGTGTCTGCGCCTTCTCCGGAGTAAGCCAAGGCTTGGCGTAGTTGGCGTCCGCCTTCATGTCCGCTACGCTGGCGTATGGGATGAAAGTGGCATGACCGTTCTCTTTATAGTCAGCATACTTGTTCTGATTGCTTATCCATGACGCGTCAAACTTGCGTTCGGTGGCAGTTCCGCCGCCTCCGCCTTCTGTTCCGCCACCGCCGGATCCGCCTTCAACGTCCTCAAGCGACACCTCCTTGTATGTAGCCCATGAGCGAGTGTTGCCCTGTGTGCTGCCGTAGAGGATGTTGGAAAGGTTGAGAAGTCCGCTGATAGTGGAAGCGTCGCAGCGCTTTGTGCCGTTGACGTACAGACCGTCGCTCTTCAGCTCGATGGTGGTTTCGCCGGAGATGCCTGAGATATCCTCGCGGTGAGTCTGCGAAGTGTTGAAGCAGTTGATCTGGAGCGATGACGAACTCTTGGTATAGAAGAAATGTATGACATAAACGCCGCCCCATCCGTTGGCGCCCTGCAGGTCCTCGCCGATGGAGAGCACGTTCTCGTACTGTGTGGACGACTGGCAAGTGCTGAGGTCGAGCACTGCCTTGAACGTCTGCTTCTGGAAGTTAATGGCGGTGCTTCGTGTGAACGACTCGCCGTTGGGAGTATAGTCTTTTAGTAGCGACGTGCGTGCCGACATTGATAGCGTCATGCCGGAGAGGAGGCAGATGAGCGCTATGACGGTGGCGAATCGCTGTCTGAATATGTGTATCATAAGTGTATGATTATGGATTTGTTAGATTAGTTTACTTGGCATGCTTCTTTCCTCCAACCACGTAGACGCCGTGCTGGAGACGCTTCGCTGCCTTCTCGCCGCTGCCGACCTTCTGTCCGCCGATGGTATAGATGTCGCCCTCGGGAGTTGTTGTGGTGATGGTGCCTATGCCGGTGGTTCCGTCGAGGCTCCAGCGGTCGATGATGACGTCAAGAAGCGTTACATAGTAAGCGTTCATGGCAGGCAACTCATAACTGTCCTTTATCTGCTCCACGGCTGATGTGTTGGGGTTGAGGCTGTAGCCGCCGTTAGCCGTTGTGACGGAGAGCGTGCCGTAGAAAGCACCGCCGTTGACGTTTACTGTCTCTGCCTGAGAAGCGAAAGTGAAGTTGTCCTCAAGCAGATATTCATTGTTCTCTGTCGGCTTCATCACCTTTATGATGCAGGGCACGCCAGCCTTGAGGCTGTGCGATGTGACGAACTGCAGCTCATTGGCGTTCTGAGCCTTGAGTTCAGCCACCTGCACATCGTCGTCGAAGAGCTGCTTGAGCTGTGTTTCGGTAAGATTGACTGGCGAGCAGAAGGTGGTCCATTGACCGGGCTGGAAGGTGCGGGTGATGCTGACTACGGCATATCCGTCGCGCGGATTCTCGTATGTCTTGCTGTTCTCGTCGAAGCCGTAGAGTGGGGGAGTGTTTTCTCCTGTGTATACGAGCTTCCATTGAGCTGCTTCAAACTGTGCGGAGGGCTGCTGCGGTACGGCAGCGAGACGTCCGAGCGCTTCGTTCTGATAAAGATAGAGCGATGCGCTTGCCTCCGTATTGCGGCTTGCTATGGCGTAAATGTCCTTCTTGCCGTTGACGGGCTCGATGCGCCACTGGCTGAACTTGTCCGTTTCGAGAGAAGGAGAGCCGTAGAGGTCGGCGTGCCAAGTGCCGTCGGCTGATGTAAGGCGGAAGAAACCGGGTGTGTTGGTGTCGTTGACGGCAGAAAGCGTAACGTCCAACTTTTCTCCTCCGAGTACGAGGCGTCCGTTCTCAATGCCGAGAAACTGCTTCGTGCCCACATTGTAAAGGTTGTACGTGGCTCCCGATACGGGTGCCGAGCCCTTGTATTCCTGCGCCGCGACATTGGCTGTCATGGTGCATGAAAGCGCAAGGACAGTAAGTAAGGTTTTGTTCATATCGTTATATAATAGATGTATTTATACGAGTATAGATATATGTATGTCTTCTTAATAGGTTTATTGATATAGGTGTATACACTAATAGCCTTATGGGTATGATGTTGCTGAGTTTGTCAAGATGGTTTTTAGTAGAACTGTCTGCAAAGATAACGCTTTTTTTGTAAATTACAAAAAGCAGATACGGATTAGGTTGATTTTTCTGATTCCTGTTTAATGAATCAAAATAAATCAGCCTAATCCGTATAAGCCTATAAATAATAATTAATAATTACCAATTAATAATTAAATATTACGCTTCGCGCTGTCTTGTTCCCATGCGGGCTTCCACAACGTTCACCACGTAATCACCGAGCTTTTCGCATTCTGACACGATGTCCATATACATTGTGCCCATGGCGTAAGTGTACTTATGGTCGTTTACGTCGTTGATGTTCTGTGAGCGGAGCTGGTTGCGATAGTTGTTTATCTCGTTCTCCACGTTGAACGAACGGTTGACATCGAGCGAGTCCTTGCGACCGGTCAGCATGATGTCCATCTGGGTGAGTGAGTCGTCAGTAAGCTCGAACATCTGATGGAGGTGCTCATACTGCTTATCTGTGAAGTCCTCCTTGCCCTTGAACTTGCGGCTCATGGTGCGTGCGATGTTATAGCAAGAGTCGCCGATTGACTCCAGTTCTGATATCTCGCGGAGCATGGCACGAATCTTCGCCTTAGTTTCGTCAGAGAGGTGGGAGTCCGATACGTTGTCGAGGTAATTGGCAATCTCAATCTCCATGTTGTCCGAGATGCTCTCATACTTTTCTATACGTGTGAATAGCTTCGTGAAAGCCGTTTCGTCCTTCACGCCGAGCAACTCTCTTACCATGCCGAACATGCGGTGAATGCGCTCTGCGAACGACTTGATCTCCTTCTGTGCCTCCAGTACGGAAAGCTCCGGAGTCTTCATGATAGACGTGTTGCCGATGTAGCGCAGACGGAAGTCGTCCTCGTTCTTTGTGGCTTTCGGCTTGATGATGTAGCATACCAGGCGCTCCATCTGCGGGATGAGCCAGATAAGCACGGCGGTGTTGCAGACGTTGAAGGTGGTGTGGAAGGCAGCGAGAACCACGGAGAGGCGCGATACGTCGATGTGGTCAGCGTGCGGGTCTACACCCACGAAGCCGCAAACCATGTCAATGAAGGGATAGAAGCAGCACAACACCCAGATAACGCCGAAAACGTTAAACGAAAGGTGGGCGAGGGCGGCACGTCGAGCCTGCGTGTTGGCTCCCATGGCAGCGATGTTGGAAGTGATGGTGGTTCCGATGTTCTCACCGAGCACGAGGGCTATACCCATATAGATGGGGAGCACGCCTGAAGAGCAGAGCACCATGGTGATGGCCATGAGAGCCGCTGACGACTGCATGCAGAAAGTCAGAATCGTACCGATGATTAGGAACGAGAAGACGGTCAGATAGCTGTCTTTGTCGAAAGACGAGAAGAAGTCGATAACCGTCTGGTTATGGCTGAGGTCCATTTCCTTTCCGGTAGCGCCGAGTGTGGAAATGGCAAAAAACATGAATGCGACGCCGAAGAGGAAGTCGCCTACGTAGCGTTGTTTCTTACGATAGATGAGCAGCAGGGCTATGAAGAAAACGGGGAACACGATGTTCGCCATGTTGAAATTGAAGCCCAGTGTCATAATCCATGCCGTGAATGTAGTGCCGATGTTGGCTCCCATGATTACGGAGATGGCCTGTGCCAGTGTGAGCAGTCCGGCGTTGACAAACGATACGGTCATCACCGTCGTGGCTGTGGACGATTGCACAGATGTTGTTACGAACATACCGGTCAGCAGACCGGTGAAGCGGTTGGTAGTCATGGCTCCCAGGATATGGCGCAGCTGCGAGCCTGCCATCTTCTGGAGTGCCTCACTCATCACCTTCATACCGTAGATGAGGAGGGCAAGTGAACCAATAATTTTAAAAAAAATCCAAATCGACATATTTTTAATTTTATTTATGTGTCTGTAGGCGCATTGTGTCGAGAAAACGGAGTATCTTTGGAAAGTTAACCTATAAACATTATATGAAAATGAAACAGTTAATACAAATCCGTTGCAAAAATAATAAAAAATCTTTAAAAGTGGAAACAGGAAGTACACTTTCTGACATTTTTAATTATTTAAATCTCAATATGACATATCCGCCCATCAGTGCCAAGGTGAACAACAAGGTGGAGGGTATGCACTATCGCGTGTATAACTCGAAGGACGTAGAGTTCCTTGACCTCACCACTCCCTCCGGTTCGCGCGCTTATACACGCTCGCTCTTCTTCGTGCTGTGCAAGGCTGTACACAAGCTTTTCCCCCAAAGCTCGGTGATTATAGACATCCCCGTGTCTAACGGATATTACTGCGACCTGCGCATCGGTCGTCCCGTCACCAAGGAGGACGCTGACGCCATCCGCGCCGAGATGCAGAGCATCATTTCTCGCGCCATGCCCATCCGACGCCATGAGGTTCCTACGGAAGAGGCGATAACGCTGTTCGAGAGTATGGGATATCACTCGAAGGCTCTGCTGCTCCGCACTACGGGCAAGCTCTATACATATTATTATGATATCGGTGGCTTCGTTGACTACTTCTACGGCACGATGCTCACCAATACGGCGCAGCTGACGCTCTTCGGACTGGAGAAGTATTACGACGGTTTGCTGCTGCGCATCCCTTCGCTCTCCGACCCCTCACGCCTCGGCGACCTTATACGTCAGGACAAGATGTTCGAGATTTTCCAGGAGCATCATCGTTGGCAGCGTCTGCTCGACATGTCGACGGTGGGCGAGTTTAACGAGGCGGTGGCAAGCGGACACGCCACGGAGATAATAAACGTGTCGGAGGCGTTGCAGGAGAAGAAGATAGCGCACATCGCGGAGGAGATAGCCTCACGTCCTGAGGTTAAGATGGTGCTCATCGCAGGACCGTCGTCGTCGGGAAAGACCACGACGTGCAAGCGTCTGAGCATTCAGCTGGTGTGCAACGGCATTCGCCCCGTGCCCATCTCGCTGGACGACTACTTCGTTGACCGCGAACTGACACCGCTGGACGCCAATGGGGCGTACGACTATGAGTCGCTGCACGCTCTCAACCTTGAGCTGCTCAACCGTCAGCTTGCGCAGCTGTTCCGTGGCGAGGAGGTGGAATTGCCGCGTTACGACTTCATTACGGGCAAGAGCCGTCCGAGCGGTCAGAAGATGAAGATGCGTGAGGGCGACATTCTTGTGGTGGAGGGCATCCACGCGCTCAACCCTGAGCTGACGGCGCAAATACCTGACGCTCTGAAGTATCGTGTCTACGCTTCTGCTCTGACCACCATCCTTCTTGACGAACACAACTATATTCCCACCACCGACAACCGTCTGCTGCGCCGCATCATCCGCGACGACAAGCAGCGAGGCTGCTCTGCCCGCGACACCATCAGTCGCTGGCAGTCGGTAAGAAACGGTGAGAACAAGTGGATTTTCCCGTATCAGGAGAATGCTGACGCCATGTTCAATACGGCTATGATATATGAGTTGGCTGCCATCAAGACGCAGGCTGAACCGCTATTGGAACGTGTGCCGGAGAACTGCGAGGAGTATGCTGAGGCTTACCGTCTGAGAAAGTTCCTCAGCTACTTCAAAGCCATCGACCACAGTGTTCTGCCCCCGACGTCGCTGCTGAGAGAATTCTTGGGAGGCAGCTCGTTTACATACTAAGACAAGCAGACATCCCTTAGACATGTAGACATGATTATTAGACAAGAAGACATGAAGACATGTTTTTTAGGAAATGGGACAAACATAGGAGGCTATGGCGTCTCGCCATAGTCACGCACCCACAAAAAAAAAGCTCGGGAGAAACGGTAGCTAATCCTGCTGTACCGGGCTGCGGGGCTACGGCGAGACGCCATAGACTCCTAAGTTACACAAAAAAAATCCCGACTCCTTTTTGGAGCCGGGATTTTTTTAGTAATTATCGTTTATTTCTTACTTGATCACCTTAACTGTCTTGCCGTTAGCGAGGCGAACGATGTTGATGCCCTTCTGGAGAGAGTTGACCTTTGCACCACCTACAGTGTAGATCTCTGTGATGTTGTTGTTGGTGTTGTTAACGGTGTTGATGCCGTTTGTAACGCCATTGCCGAACTCTGCGTGAGCTGCACCGCTCGGGATGTCGATGTCGTATGTAGCTGTGAGGTCCTCACCGTTGAGAGTACCGTTGAACTTAACAGCAACTTTGCCGCAACCCTCATAGAAGCCACCAATCTCAGCCTGTGTGTCAGCTGTGAGAGAGATTGTGCCGTCCTCAGCCTCTGTAGCTGTAGCAGTGAACTGTACGTCACCTGCAGGATCGCCTTCGCTGTCGCTGAGGTTCTTGATGATGACAGTGTATGTGCCGTCGCCGTTGTCAGAGAGCTGGATTTCCTGAGCCTCTACGAAACGCTTTGCGCCCGGAGTCTCCTCGTCCATGCTTGCGTATGTATACATAGCAGGAGCTGTGTAAGTTACGAATACCGGCTCTTCCTTCTTGTTGAGGTTGATGAGCTTGATGCTCTTATAGAGAGCGTTGGTGAACTGTCTGTTCTCGAGTGAGCCGAACATTACCTCAGTAAGGTCGAAGAAGCCCTCAAGCTTCTCAGCAGGGATGATAACATTACCGTCGACGGTCAGACCGTCAGCCTTAGAAACCTCGATAGTAACGTTCTGCTTGTCAGCGATGCTAACAGTACTGTTGTTGTTACCGTTAGAGCAGTCGTAGTAAGCCTTGAATGTAGAGTTCTGCTCAGAATATACGTGGATGTTGCGTGAGAACTGAGAAACGTCCGGGCCAAGGCCGAAGATGTCCTCTACTGCTGATGTGCTGCAGCCGGTAATGTCAAGTACAGCCTGGAACTTCTGAGTCTCCCAGTCAATCGGAGTGGTGAATGAGAAGCCAGTGCCGTCAGCCTGATAGTTCTCCTTGAGCACTACGTCCTCTACTACGGGCTCTGCGTACGGGTCAGAACCGTATGCGTAGGTAAGCTGGTCAGCGTTGTCGCTCTTTGCGATGAAATAGATGCGCTCTACGTCGTCCTTAGTATAGAGGTAAGCAGTAACGTCGAAGTTGTAAACCTGCATGCCGTCGTTCTCTGTGTATGTGCCCTCATAGTATGTTCTCTCTGTAGTGGGATCATACTTCTGGAGAAGACCAGTGAACTTGTGGTTAACCTCGGGGAATTCTACGTTGAATGTGCCGTCAGACATCTCAACGAAAGAAGCGGGGAAGTCCTTGAATGATGAAGACTGGAGTTCTCCGTTTTCAATGTAAGACATTGTGAATGTATCAGTGAAGTCCTTTGTGCTTACTACTGTAGGCTCTGGATCGGGCTCTGGATCCGGAGTAGCAACTGCTTCACCCTTGAAGGTGATGTGCTCCAACTCAGTCATGTTCACACCCATATAGCGGATGTAGAGATCGAGTGACTCGTTGGTAACAGTACCCTTGATCTGCTGCCAGTAGAGGCTCTGTACTGGAAGACCGTCCATTGTAGCGTCTCCGGTGATTTCGCCAAAGTAGTAGTCGCCAGTGTTGAAGCTACCGTCTTCTGCCACATCACTCTTGTAAACCACTGTGTAGGCAGGGAAAGCATAGCCGTTAAAGCCATTGCTCTTCACCTCGAACTTAAGACCTTCGTCCACCTTGGTGACTGTTATCTCACCCTCTGCGGTGGGATAGTCGCCCAACTTGTCACCCCATGTGCCCTTGAATGTGACACCCGTGGTGAGGTCTGCTGCCATTGCAACGACAGCAAGCATTAAGAAAGATAAAAGAGATAAAATTTTCTTCATAATGAATCCTTTCTTTTTGTTTGGTTAATGATTATTTGTGTGATTTAGTATGTTTCTGCTTATTTAGTGTATACTTTGCTTATATTGATGCAAAGATATAAAATATCATTAAGATAAAAAAAGAATTTCTGCTTATTTTTTCATAAAAACTATAAGGACTCGTGTGCATATAATAGGAGCTGTGGGCATTAGCTTTCCGCTTCGCGCCGCTGACTTTCAGTTCCTGCCTACGGAATTACATGCAAACGTAACAAACTTAGGAGGCTATGGCGTCTCGCCATAGCCTCCTAAGTTTAGTCTTTTCTTCTCTTTTTATTAGTTTTGATTTTCCTCATTATTAATTCAACACCCAGTCCACCTTATCAGCAATAGTGATAGGGTCGATGGACGTTAGGCAGGCGTAGTCGCCGCGTTGGCAAGGCTTGTTGCCGTAGATGGAGCAGGGGCGGCAGGGAAGGTCAGCCTGTATGCAGTCCTCCGGTCGCTGGTTCCATCCGAGGAAGCCTGCGTAAGGATGCGTCTCGCCCCAGACGCTGATGACGCGTGTGCCCGATATGGCAGCGAGGTGCATGTTGCCGCTGTCCATCGACACCATGACGTCGAGGTGCGACATCACCACCATCTCTTCCTTCAGCGAGGAGAGAGCCTGCGAAGCGTTGGTGCAGTTGTTATAGCGCTCGCACCATGCGTTGAGGACGGCATGCTCTTTTTCGCCGCCTCCGAAGAGGAATATGCGGCAAGAGGGATGGCGGCGCGATATCTCCTTGATTAGTTCTTCCGTCTTCTCCGTGGGCAATATCTTGCCCTCATGGGCGGCGAACGGCGCTATGCCAATCCATTGCTGGAAGTTCTTCTTCTCCCCGATGATATCGGAGAGCGGACGCAGATTGCCTCCCTCGGGTGGGAAGATGGACGTAAACTCCAGTTTCACGGGATAGCCGAGTCGACGGAGCACGTCAGCATAACCCTCGAAGGACGTGGGCAGCTGGCGCATCGTCTTCTTGTTCTGCGGTGCTGTCAGCTGACGTCGTTCAGAGCGATGCTTGTTGAGATGTTCCACGCGGTAGTTGGCGAGATTGAATCGCATGCGCAGATATGAAGACCGCAGGATGTTGTGCATGTCGGCAATGGCAGTGAAGTTCTTCGCCACGAGACGGCGGTAGAGAGCGTTGAGTCCCTTTACGCCGTGATATTCCCCCTTGAGGTCTGCCTCCATGAATCCCACGTTGGGAGCCATCTCTTCGAAGAACGTCCTGGCGAAGGGTCGGCTCAGAACCGTTATGCGCAGGTCTGGATATTGTCTTGCCAGGGAGCTGACGACGGGCACGAGCATAGCCACGTCGCCGAGCGCCGAGAAGCGCATTATCAGGAGATGCTCAGTTTTCATTTCTTATTATTTCTTGTAGAGTACGGGATTCGTTGACGGGTCGTTATACATCTTCATCTGGCGATACACCTTCATATACTTGCGTCCAGCCTGGATGTCGTCAAGGAGCTGGTCGATGGCGAGTGAGAGGTCGCGCTGCTGCTCGAGGAGCACCTGCAGCTTGGCTCCGCACTTCTCGCGATGCTCTGCTGTGGCGTCGGTGCGCTCAGCCTGCTCGCGCATGTGATAAATCTTGAGTGCGAGGATGGAGAGGCGGTCAACGGCCCATGCCGGGCTCTCGGTATTGAGGCGTGCGTCGGGCAGAATCTGTACGTCGCTGTATTTCAGGCGGAAGTATGAGTCAATCTGCTCTACGAGGTCTGTGCGGTCCTGGTTGGAGCGGTCGATGCGGCGCTTCAGCGAGAGAGCCTCCACAGGATCGATGTGCGGATCGCGGATGATATCCTCAAAGTGCCACTGTACGGTGTCAATCCAGCATTTCAGGTAGAGACGGTTCTCTATCTCCTCACGCTCGTAAGGATTGTTGATTGGTGTCTCGATGTTGTCCTTGATATGATAGTCACGGATGGCTTGATTGAAGATGTTGTTGCAAAGTTCTGAGAAAGTCATATTCGTTGTTTTTATTTTAATATTTGATTTAAGGGTGTTGTTCGGGTTTTTAGATTTTACAAATGTAGGACAAAACCTTGGAATAGCCAAGGAAAAGCGTTGTTTTTTTGTGCCTTTCGTCTTATTGTGTGCTTGTGTGCGCAGATATCAGAGTTTTCTTATGATGGTAAGGCCGTCACGGAGCGGCAGTATTACCTGCTCCACGCGCTTGTCCTCTGCGATGTGGTCGTTGAAGCGTCGTATGCCTACGGTCTGATGGTCGTGGTCGTAGGCGGGGTCGGTGACGTGTCCGTCCCACAGCGTGTTGTCGGCAAGGATGAAGGCTCCCTTGTTCATGAGCGGCAGGATGTTCTCGTAGGTCTCCACGTACGTGCGCTTGTCGCCGTCGACGAAAGCCATGTCGAACATTACGCCCAACTTGGGTGCCAGCTCGTTGGCGTCGCCGATGATGAAGTTTATCTTGTCCGCCACTTCCGAACCCTCTATCCAGGGGCGCGTGAAGTCTTCCATCTCGTCGTTTATCTCGAAAGTCCACAGCTTGCCGTCTTCCTCCAGTCCCATAGCCATGCAGATGGCGCTATATCCGGAGAAGGTTCCCACTTCGAGGATGTTCTTCGGTCGGACCATACTGACGAGCATCTTGAGGAGCTGTCCCTGCAGGTGTCCCGATGCCATGCGTCCGTGTATGGTGTGGATGTTGGTGGCGCGGTAGAGGCGGTAGAGATAGTCGCCTTCCGGCTGTGTGTGTGAGAGTACGTATTTCTCGAGTTCTGGTGTCATGATGTGTGTTTTAGATAAGAGCCTCGATGGCGAGGCGGTACGAGTCGAGTCCGAATCCGCATATCACGCCCTTGCAGGCGCATGAAATCATGGAGTGGTGTCTGAACTCCTCACGCTTGTGTACGTTGCTGATGTGCACCTCGATGACGGGTGCTGTCAGCGAACGGATGCAGTCCTGCAATGCTATGCTGGTGTGTGTGTATGCTCCTGCATTGAGGATGATGCCGTCGGCGCTGAAGCCCACTTGCTGCAGGCGGTCGATGAGCAGTCCTTCCACATTGCTCTGGTAATACTGGATGTTGATGGAGGGATAGCGTTGGCGCAGCTTCAGGAGATAGTCCTCGAAGGTGCTGCTGCCGTATATCCCCGGTTCACGGGTTCCGAGCAGGTTGAGGTTGGGCCCGTTAATAATATGTATTGTCATCTTTTGCTCTCTGATTTTTAGAATGTCCTTTGGGGTGGGCGTCTTACCAGTCGGATGTAGATCCGCCTCCACCTGTACTTCCTCCTCCGAACGAGCCTCCGAAGCTTCCGCCACCTCCTCCGCCACCGCTTCCGAGCATTGATCCGAGTATGGCTCCTCCTGCAGCAGCGCTTCCGCTGTTGTCGTCGATGTCCTCGTCCTTTGTCATTATGTGTCCGCAGTACTGGCAGACGTATGTGGTTCGTCTGATGATGCGCTTGCGCCTTCCTTTACCCGTGGAGACGCGCAGAACCTCCACGCCCATCTGCTTCATTGCCGAACGCTTACGGCATTTGGGGCAGCGCTGCTTGATGCTGCTTACGAACATGGCGAGCAGAATGACGCCGACGATGATGCCTATGCTGAAGAGGATGTCGCCGGTGTCGGTGTCGCTGTCAGTCGCTTCCGGTTCCATCGACCCGTCGAGCACCTTAGCCGTGGCGCGTACGCCGTCCACCATACCCTTGTTCCAGTCCGACCGCTTGAACGCCGGCACCATATACTGCATCTGTATTCGCTTCGACATGGCGTCGGTCATGGTGCCCTCTATGCCGTATCCCGTGGCGAAGCGCACCTTGTGCTGGTCCATGACGAAGAGGATGAGCAGTCCGTTGTCGCTCTTCTTCTTTCCGATGCCCCACTTACGGAACAGGGAGGTGGAGAAGTCGAAGATGTCGTTCTCGCCGATAGACGGTAGCATAACCACCGCCGTCTCTATGCCCGTGGATTTCTCGAGCCTTCCGAGGATGGCGTTTATCGTGTCTGTGGCGGCAGGGGAGAGGATGCTGGTAGGGTCGGAGACGTACCGGCGCACGTCAGTAAGGCGCACGTTGGGTACGTCGTCTACGGATTTATACTCCTTGACGCTGTCGCCTGCCGCCCATGCCGTGACGGCGATGAGGCAGGCAATAAGTATGGTCTGGAGACGTCTTATCATCAATTTACGTATGTTTTAGTGTTCTTAGAATTCCACCTTAGGTGCCTTTTCCGCACCTGCTTCAGCCTCGAAGTAGGCGTGCTTCTCGAAGCCGAAGATGCCGGCGAGGATGTTCTTCGGGAAGCGGCGGATGGACGCGTTGTATACGTTGGCGGCATCGTTGAAGTCCTTTCGTGCAACGGTTATGCGGTTCTCGGTGCCCTCCAGCTGCGACTGCAGCTCCAGGAAGTTCTGGTTGGCTTTGAGGTCAGGATAGTTCTCGGTGATGGCGAGGAGCTTTCCGAGTGCCGAAGTGACGTCGCCCTGCGCCTTCTGGTAAGCAGCCAGCTGCTCCGGTGTGCAGTTAGACGGGTCGATCTTCACCTGAGTGGCTTGCGAGCGGGCCTGCATCACAGCCTCAAGAGTCTGCTGTTCGTGCTTGGCATATCCCTTGACGGTGTTGACGAGGTTAGGGATGAGGTCAGCGCGGCGCTGATACTGAGTCTCCACGTTCGACCACTTGTTGGTGACGCCCTCGTCCATGTTTACGAGCGAGTTATATCCGCTGATTGCCCAAAGGACGATAACGACAATGACGCCGATGAATATCATCGTGCTCTTGCTGAATGATTTCTTTTCCATAATGAATGTCTTTTCTTTTCGTTGTTTGGTTTTAGATATAGCCCTTCGTGGGCTTTCTTTTGGCAAATATACGAATTATTGTGAAAAGACAAGACATTGCAGCCGATTATTTACCTATCTTTATGATTTTCATGAAAAGTAGTAACTCCTAATTCGGACGGCGTCCGCTATGCAAATATCGTACAAATGGTAAAAACTTGTTACAAAATAAAAATCCGTTTTAGAGATTTGTCTTGCTGTTTTTGTGGGGTTTCGCTTCGTTGTCGGCACCATAATATACAAGAAGAGCCACTTTTACGGTCCGATAGTGGCACTATTAGAGTGTAAAAGTGGCTGTTTTGTTTGACAACAGAGGCTGTGTTGGAGTGGAAAAGTGGCTCTTTGGCGACCCTATTGTACTTGTTCGGCTTCCTTATTCATTGCACATTTCTTTTCTTAACCGTATAATTGGTTGTGCGTCAGTGTGCTATCGCTGCACGTTCAAAACTCAAGAATTTCGCACCAAAGATTTCTTAGTGCGCTGAACGAGGAGTATTGAGCGTTAGGAATGCAAATATTGTGTCGGACGGCACTCGCCGTCCGAATTAGGAGTTTGGAATTAGGAATTTTGAATTGTGCGCCAAGGCGCATTGTGAATTGTTCAGTTTTGAATTGATAGGGACAAACATGTCTTCATGTCTTCTTGTCAAAATAACATGTCTTCATGTCAAAAATCCTAATTCAAAATTTTCTTTGTCTTTCCGTCGGCTGTGCGCACGATGTTGAGGCCGCGCTGCAAGCCCTGTGTCTTCATGCCGTTGGCGTTATATACGGCTGTCACTTCCGAGTTGGTCTTTACCGTGCTGATGGCAGTCTCGCCGTCAGGGTCGGTGCCGAAGACGAAGGTGTAGTCGTAGCCTGAGTCGGGATAGTCAGCAGCGAATCCGCCCCAGTCGGCGAAGATGTATGCGTAAAGCTTGCCGTCGTAAATCTTGCCGTGAGCTGTGATGTATGCGCTGTACGAAGACCATCCCTCCTGGGTGAGCGGCGAAGCCACCTTCTCGCACGCGAACGAGATGGTGCCGTCGGCGTTCTCCGTCACGGGAGCCGCGAATACCAGAATCTCAGACACGTCCGGATCAGAGCGAAGGTCGAGAGTGAAGGTATATACGCCGTCCGTTCCCTCCTCCACGCTGATGGTCTGTGCGTCTAACGTCTTGGTGATGGCGTAGTCTTCAGGAACATTTCCGCTGATGTTGTTGGTGACGCTGAGCTTGTCGGTGTAATCGGTAGCCATTACAGCTACGGCAGTAAGCAACATTGTGAATAGAGATAAAAGTTTCTTCATACTCATGATTCCTTTCTTTGTAAATGTGGTTAATAATTGTTTTTGCACTATTTGTGTGTGATGACTGCAAATTTAAAGCATTTTTTCGTTATATACAAAAAGATTAATGCTTTTGTTCATAATTTTCAACGTATCGCTAACAAAATGAAGCCAACGGTGTCCTGCGGCGGATTTTCAACTTTTTGGTAATGTTACCATCAAAAAGCGGCGCAATAGCTTGTCACATTATTAAAATAGCAGTAACTTTGTAAGCTGATTCAATATTATTAATATCAATCATTTATATTTTTCATACAAACAACAGTTTTTATGCAGGAAACAAGACAGAACCGTATAGCACGCTTGCTCCAGAAGGAGCTGAGCCTTATCTTCCAGTCGCAGACTCGCGCCATGCACGGCGTTATGGTCAGCGTAACACGTTGCCGCGTGTCGCCCGACCTCAGCATTCTCACCGCTTACCTCAGCGTTTTCCCGTCTGAGAAGGCTGACGAGATTCTCCGCAACATCACAGCCAACGAGAAGACCATCCGCTACGAGCTTGGCACACGCGTACGCAACCAGCTGCGCATCATCCCCGAACTGCGTTTCTTCGTGGACGACTCGCTCGACTATATTGAGCGCATCGACGAGTTGCTCAAGAAATAAACAGAGCGACAGACGATGAACTTTCCATTCTACATAGCGCGACGCTACGTATTCTCGAAGAAATCCACCAATGCCATTAACGTCATCTCTGCCATTTCCGTGGTGGGAGTGACCGTGGCAACCATGGCCCTTGTCGTGGTGCTGAGCGTCTTCAACGGATTTCATGACCTCGTAGCCTCGCTCTTCACCAGTTTCGACCCGCAGATAGAGGTGGTGCCGACGAAGGGTAAGGCTGTTGCTGCCGACGACCCGCTGCTCACGAAGATGAAGCAGCTGTCAGCCGTGGAAGTGGCAACGGAGGTGGTGGAAGACCAGGCGATGGCGGTGTACGGCGACCGTCAGATGATGGTGACGGTGAAGGGTGTGGACGACAACTTCGACCGTCTGACATCCATAAACGACATTCTCTACGGCGACGGCGAGTTTACGCTGCGTGTCGCCAACCTCTATTATGGCATTCCCGGCATACGCATAGCGCAGGATATGGGTCTGGGTGCGCGTTGGGAGGGATTCCTTAAGATTTACGCACCTGTACGCCAGGGACAGCTTGTCAATCTGGACGACCCGACGGAAGGCTTCGTGGCTGACTCGTTGGTGTCGCCGGGTGTGGTCTTCGCCGTCAACCAGATGAAGTATGACGCCTCCGTAATAATCACCTCCATCCACTTCGCCCGCACCCTCTTCGATCAGCAGGGCATGCTCACTTCGCTGCAGTTCAGACTGAAGCCGGGAAGCGACATCGCTGACGTGAAGGCGCAGATGAAGGAAATAGCCGGCGACCGCTTCCGTGTGCTCGACCGCTTCGAACAGCATGCCGACACCTTCCGCATAATGCAGATAGAGAAGGTGCTCGCCTACGTCTTTCTGACGTTCATCCTTATGGTGGCATGCTTCAACATCATCTCCTCCCTCTCCATGCTAATCATCGAGAAGAAGAACGACGCCGTGACGCTTTCGTACCTCGGAGCCACAAAGAGCCAGATAACCCGCATCTTCCTTTACGAGGGAAGAATAATCTCAACCATAGGTGCCGTGGTAGGCATTCTGCTGGGTCTGCTCCTCTGCTGGTTGCAGCAAGAGTTCGGCTTCGTGCATCTCGGCGACAGCAGCGGATCCTTCGTGGTAAACGCCTATCCCGTAAGCGTACATTACTGGGACGTCTTCTGGATACTCGTCACGGTAGTGGCAGTAGGCTGGGGCGCCGCATGGATACCGGTAAGAGGAGCCGTGAGAAAGCTGACGGAGAAAGAATAAGAGGACAAACTACAAACAAAACATAAACAATCATGCTTAAATCGCTAACTATGGCGGCTCTTGTTGCCGCATCGCTTGCTGTAAGCGGCACGGCGCAGGCGCAGCAGACACATATGCGCGCCGCCACAGACCTTACCCAGTACGGTACGGTGGTTGACATTGTGAATGAGGACTTCTCGAAGTTCAGCGCGGGTTCTGAGACAGCCCCCGACTTCAATGCCAACATCAACACCACTTACTCAGACTCGAAGGTTCCTTACTTCGAGAATGTTGACGCCAAGTACACTTCTCAGCCACGATGGGGCGCCAGCTTCGCCTACCCCGCAGGAGGAGCCGTATGCCTTTATTCCACCGATGAAGACTACGTGTCGCACATCAATACGCCCATCATTGACGCTTCGGGACACGGCGGACTGACATTCATCCGCTTCCGCGCGCGTCTGCTCGAGAACGTGGGCAACTATCCCGGACTCGGACTGCACGTCATCGACTTCTCGCAGAACCCCACCAACGGCTCTTACCTCCTCATCAAGCAGGTGAAGGGTGTGACGACCGAATGGCAGGAGTTTGAATACATTATATATAATGGTACAAGCAAGATGCTCGTCAACATCAACGACGAGAACAACCGCAAGGTGCTTATTGACGATGTGCGTGTGCAGCAGGTGGACCAGTATGTGGAAACACCGCATCTCCTCCCGCATCGAGCTTACACAGGCAACAGCTTCAAGCCGGCATGGAATAAGGTGGAAGGAGCCGACAAGTATCTCGTAAACGTTTATAATTCGGACCTTGAAGGCAATATCGGTGACATCCTTGTGGAGAATATGGAGACCGCCGACACCACTTGCACGGTGCGCGGACTGCTCCCAGGCAACATCTATCGCTATAACGTAACAGCCGTTTCAGGCGACCGTATGTCTCTGCCTACCAACAACGCAGAGCTTTACGACCTTGTGACACCAGTGCTCGACCCCGTGGAGAGCGTAGAGGACGGAAAGTTTACGGCAACATGGAACAAGGTGCCAAACGCTCTTTACTATAATTATTATGTATATGAGGAGAAACCCGTGACCGAGAACGGCGACGTGGCTGTCATCGACGAGAACTTCGACAACGTGACAGACTGGGGCGGCGGCAGCTTCGGATGGACAGCAGACCAGCAGCCCACATATCCTAACGAGCAGGAACTCGGCTATCTCGCCAATGTCAACCAGACCGGATTCACGGCTACATGCTGGGCACCGTTGCAGGCTGGCTACGTGGCTCTCGACGGATGGAACTACTTCTATGACGTAGTGAAGAACGTGCACGACGTTGACTTTGTCACTTACGACATCAAGAAGTACGCAAAGCTGGAAACGCCGGAGTTCGACCTCTCGAAGGACGAGGGTCGCATGCACATCTCAGTGGACCTCTGGGGAACATACGCTGAGGACAACCTTGACAAAGAGAACAACTATCCCGCTTATCAGGTGAACGCCATAGTGGCTCTCTGCAACTACGACTTCACGCTCGGCGGATATGTTGAGGCTGAGACAAAGCACTGCGTTCTGAGCGAGGTATGGAACACGTTCACGGCGGACTTTACAAAGGGAACGGAGAACTCGAAGATTGTGATTTATGCAACAGACGGTCCGGGCTTCCTCTTCGTGGACAACCTCAAGCTGACACAGCGTTACGAGAAGGGCGAAAGCCTCTCACGTCCCGTGGTGTTCAATCCGGGATTGGTGCAGCCGAAGGTGGACGTAACACTTCCCGAGGGCTATCAGGCAAACAACTACTATCAGCGTGCCCAGGCTGTTTCGCAGCGTGACGTTTATCTCGCAACACGCCAATACACCTTCTACAGCCGTCTGAGCGACCCCGATGAGGTGTATGCCGCACCTACAGCCATCAAGGACGTTACAGCCGAAAGCGCTGTAAAGGCAAGCGTGGAAGGCGACAATATCGTTGTGACTGGAGTGGCAGGTGAGCAGGTTACGCTCCATACAGCAGCCGGCGCATGCGTAGCGACAGTAAAGTCTGCCGCCAACAGCGTGTCATTCAATGCTCCCGCCCACGGTGTCTACATCGTAAAGGTAGGAACAAAGACGCTGAAGCTGACAAAATAAAGCAAACATTAGGAGAGGGCGTGTCAAAACTTAATCAGCGCGGGCTGATTGAGTTTTGACACGCCTTTTTTACGTTTTTGTGCAAACGATTGCCCAAACTCTTTTGTTGTTTTTCATTTATTAAGTTGTTAGTTATTACTTTGCATCTGTACTTTTGCAACAGAAAAGATAAACTAATAACCGTTTTTCCAAAACCTATTTTATGATTAACTACAAACTTAAGATGTGGGCATTTCTACTGATTATGCTCATCGCCATGCCAGTTATGGCGAACGATTTCAACAGTCAGCGAACGGACTTTCGCGACGAAAGTATTTACTTTATGATTACCACCCGTTTCTACGATGGAGATCCGCAGAATAATGTATTGTGTTGGGATAACAAACAATGCCAGATTGATACAGGCGACCCATGTTGGCGAGGCGACTTCCAGGGCGTTATCGATAAGCTCGACTATATCAAGGCACTTGGCTTCACAGCTATCTGGATTACTCCAGTAGTGCAGAACGCATCGGGTTACGATTATCATGGCTACCATGCCATGGACTTCACACACGTTGATTGCCGCTACCAGAGCGGTGACGGCTCGAAGAGCGGTGACGTGATGTTCCAGGAACTCATAGACAAGGCACATGCCAAGGGCATCAAGATTGTGCTCGACATCGTGCTCAACCACACGGGTAACTTCGGCGAGGAGAATCTATGCAAGGAGTTTGAGCGCAACACCAAGCTTCGCAACCAGGCTGAAATCGACGCTTGTATGATTCCGAACACCAGTGTTCTTGGTTCTGATTATCTCACAATTCCTGGTGGAAAACAGTACCAGCGCCGTCTGGCCCTGATGAAGAACACCGATGGAACCAACCACGACTCACACAACTACTGGCACCATGTGGCCACACAGTGGAACTGGGACGAGCCTAACCGTTGGTGGGGACAGATTGCAGGCGACTGCGTAGACCTTAACACCGAGAACGACGCCGTGGCAGAGTATCTCGTAAAGTGCTATGGCGAGTTCATCAAGATGGGTGTTGACGGTTTCCGTATCGACACATCTGGCCATATCTCACGTCTTACATTCAACAAGGTTTTCATTCCTCAGTTCAAAGCTCTTGGCGAGCAGTATAAGAGCAAGCGTCTGAACCAGGCACCTTTCTTTATGTATGGCGAGGTTTGCGCACGCTTCGGCAGCGTACAGTATCGTGGCCAGGACTGTCTCTCTCCTTACTTCTATACATGGACGTCAGACCAGGACATCATGAATTCATGGAACAGCGATGCCACATGGTGGGACAAGCAGGTGGTGCCCGAAGGTGCAGCTCCTCTTGGCAACATGAATCTCTGCCTTAAGGACGTAGCCGATTCGCCCACAAGCAACAACACTTTCATGCTTAATGGCGCATGGCATAAGCCCGACTACACACAGAGCAGCGGCTTCAACGTGATTGACTTCCCCCTCCACTACAACTTCTCAAACGCAGGTTCTGCATTCCGCCTTGCAAAGGATGGCGATGCTAAATATAACGACGCAACTTATAACGTGGTTTATGTAGACAGCCACGACTACGGACCTCAGCCCAACGACCGCGTGCGCTTCGGTGGCAGCGATGCACAGTGGGCAGAGAACCTCTCGCTTATGTTCACATTCCGTGGCATTCCTTGTATCTATTATGGTTCAGAGGTTGGCTTCCGTCGCGGTCAGGTTATTGACGATGGTCCTAACGGTCCGCTCTCTAACACAGGCCGTGCCTATTTCGGCGGCTACATCACAGGCGACGTTGAGGCTACCGACTTCGGTCAGTACACCGCTTCAGGCAACGTTAACGCCACTCTCAACCATGACCTCGCTCAGCACCTCATCCGTCTGAACAAGATTCGTCAGGCTGTTCCCGCCCTGCGTAAGGGTCAGTGGACCGACGAGGGTTGCACGTCAACGAATGGTATCGCTTTCAAGCGTGCTTCTGAGAACAGCTATGCTCTCGTTGCCCTCAACGGCGGCGCCACATTCACAGGTTGCCCCGCAGGCACATACACCGACATCGTAACCGGTAAGACTTATTCTGGTTCTACCATCACCGTTGACGCTCCTGCAACACAGGGTCAGGTGCGCGTGCTGGTAAAAGACTGGAAGGGTGGCATTGTAGGCGAGGATGGCCCATTCATCTACACTACTTCAGCCCAGAGCAAGGGCGACCAGGCATACGACGGTCAAGAAGAGGCTGGCACAACTATATATTATGGTAGCGAGTCTGCCGAGCAGGACGGAGCCGTTGTGTTCGATCCTAATGGCGGCAGCTTCCGCACAGAGACCGTTACCGTTACGGCTTCTCTTAACGACGGCGCAACAAGCGGTTGGTATCAGATTGACGGTGAGGACAAGGTGGAAATCTCAAGCGAGGGTGCTACATTCACTATCGGTTCAGACATGAAGTTTGGCGACACCAAGACAGTTAAATGGGGTGCAACCAACGACGAGGGTACAGAGTACACTGGTTCGGCAACATACAAGAAAGTAGACCCCAACGCTTCTATCATCGTTTATGTTAAGGCAGACAAAGCTCCTAACCTCTATGTTTGGACAGCTGGCGGTGAGAATGCAAAAACTCTCAATGGCGCTTGGCCAGGAAACAAGATGACAGCAACGGCCACTGTTGAGGGTGTAGAATATTACATGTTCGTGGTAGATGGCGTAGAGTCGTTCAACATGATTCTCAACAATGGTGGCAGTGCACAGACTGCTGACATTACAAACATCACAGCTACAACATTCTTCTCTTACGATGGTGGCTCTGGCTACAAGGTGCTTAGCGATATTGCTGCTCCTGAGCCTAACCCGAATCCGAATCCTGATCCAGAACCAGACCCGACACCTAACCCAGAACCGACTGGCAAGTACTATGTATACTTTGCAGCTCCTACATCATGGACAACAGTTAAGACATGGGTATGGAACTGCAACTTGGGTAATGACAACTATACTGGCGGCACCTGGCCAGGCGAGGATTGTGTCAAGACTTCAAAGACATACAACGGCATGACCATTTGGATGTGGGAGTATAAGGGCGACAAGACCGAGATGCCTACACACATCATCTTCAACAATGGTAGTGGTGAGCAGACAGCCGACCTTATCTATCAGAACGGCAAGTGCTACGACTTCAATGGCGTTAATGGTTCAATCAGAGTTCCAACAGCTATCAACGGCATCAACGCAGCAGCCAAGACAATGGTTAAGGTATACACACTCAATGGCGAATGTGTTGCTGTAATGTCCGACCTCAAATCTTCAACCTACACTCTACGTCCGGGCATCTATATTGCCAACGGAAAAAAGTTTGTAGTACGTTAAAATGAGGGACAGATAAAAAACAATGCGCCCTGTAAAGGCAAAAGCGATAATTATCAATGCTTTTGCCATTACAGGGCGTGCTGCTATACTTTGGACTTCACCTCCTCTTCTTGGTTTCTATAGCCCTATAACATTATTTATATGGCTTTTCCTTCGCCAAATCGAAAATTCTCAGTACCTTTGCACCCGAAAATTTAGACAGTATACATAATGTGGAAGAATTTGGCTGCTTGCAACCACACAAAAAAATGCTAAAACTGCAAATTCTAATTCAGCAACGCGTCATTCGCGATAACCTTGCGGCGTGTGGCTCACCCCATTAAAGGATAACAATTAGATAGCGGTAATTGGTGTTTTTCCACTATTTTTTTAACTTTTAAAAATTGGAAAAAATGAATTATCTTTTTTCATCTGAATCAGTTTCTGAAGGCCATCCCGATAAGGTGGCTGACCAAATCTCCGATGCACTTGTCGATCAGTTCCTCGCTTACGACGAAAAGGCACATTGCGCCATCGAGTCATTCGTAACTACCGGTCAGGTGGTTGTCATGGGAGAGGTGCGCAGCAACGTCTACATCGACCTGCAGACCATCGCCCGTAAGACCATCAACAATATCGGCTACACAAAGTCAGAGTATCAGTTTGACGGCAACTCATGCGGCGTCCTTACTGCCATTCACGAGCAGTCGGAAGATATCGACCGCGGCGTTACTCAGGAGAAGGAGGAAGACCAGGGTGCCGGCGACCAGGGAATGATGTTCGGTTACGCCACCAACGAGACCGAGAACTACATGCCCGTAACACTCGACCTCGCACAGCTCATCATGCGCACACTCGCCGACATCCGCAAGGAAGGCAAGGAAATGACCTATCTCCGTCCTGACTCGAAGAGCCAGGTGACTGTGGAATATTCTGAGGAAGGCATCCCGCAGCGTATCGACACCATCGTAGTGTCTACACAGCACGACGAGTTTGACGACGATGATGCCCGCATGCTTCAGAAAATCAAGGACGACGTCATCAACATCCTCATGCCGCGCGTCAAGGCACAGATACACAGCGACAAGGTGCTCGCACTCTTCGGCGACGACATCAAGTACTTCGTCAATCCTACAGGCAAGTTCGTAATCGGTGGTCCTCACGGCGACACAGGTCTGACCGGACGCAAGATCATCGTCGACACATACGGCGGTAAGGGAGCACACGGAGGCGGAGCCTTCTCAGGTAAGGATCCTTCCAAGGTGGACCGCTCCGCAGCTTACGCAGCCCGCTACATCGCCAAAAACATGGTGGCAGCAGGTGTGGCAGACGAGATGCTCGTCCAGATAAGCTACGCCATCGGTGTGGCAAAGCCTGTTAACATCTACGTAAACACATACGGACGCTCACGCGTTGGCGTCAGCGACGCAGAGATAGCACAGAAGATTTCAGAACTCTTCGATCTTCGTCCGAAGGCCATCGAGCAGACGCTGAAGCTCCGTCAGCCTATGTACCTTGAGACAGCCGCATACGGTCACATGGGACGCAAGAACGAGATTGTGAAGAAGACATTCTCATCACGTTACCATGAGACAAAGACCATGGACGTGGAGCTCTTCACATGGGAGAAGCTCGACCGCGTGGACGATATCAAGAAGAAGTTCGGTATCAACAACTAAGAATTAAATAAAGAAAAAGATGAATATTCTCGCTTCCGACTCTATACATACCGAGGAGATAACCCTCGGTGAGGACGGCATGCCCATATCGGCAATGCAGCGGCGCGAGGGACAGCAGCACCGTCAGCCCACGCCGGCTGAGGTGCTGAGATGGCTGCCCAAGGACGCCACGCCAGAACAGCAGGACTCTGCAATACAGGCAAACATCAAGCCGTCGGAGATAACGTGGAGCGAGCAACCTGACACGCTGCACCTGCCGGGACAACCAAAGGGACGCTCCTGGCGCGACGTGAATATGCCGAAGTATTACCGTGAGTCGTACTTCACCGGCAAGCCGTTCTTCAATCCAGACCTCTTCGGAGGACGACTCGGCGTGGCTGGCGACCCCGTGCCATACAGCATAGCGCGTGACAACATCATCACCGCCCTGCTGCTCGGATGCTTCATCCTTGCAATGCTTGCCTTCGCCAAGACCAAGCGCTTCATCGTAAGGCAGGCAAAGAACTTCTTCCGACCGCCAGTGAGCCAGAACATGACAGCCGTGACGGAGACCTCCAGCGAGTTCCGCTTCCAGTTCTTCCTCGTGCTGCAGAGTTGTCTGCTCTTCTCCCTTGTCTATTTCTTCTACGTGCAGACGCAGGGAGTGAGGACTTTCCTTATTGATCAGATACAGGTGATAGGCGTATATGTGGCGGTGATGCTGGTGTACGTCCTCGTCAAGACAGCCGCTTTCTCAATGGCAGGATGGGTGTTCTTCGACCGACGGCGCAACGAGGAATGGCTCAAGTCGTTCCTCTTCCTGCTTGCTATGGAAGGAGTGTGTGTATTCCCGATAGTAATGCTTCAGGCATACTTCGAGATGCCCGTGCAGACCACCCTCATTTGCACAATGGCGGTGTTAGTGGTGTTCAAAATACTTGCATTGTATAAGTCGTATCTCATCTTTTTCAGACACAGCGGCAATTCTTTGCAGATTTTTTTGTACTTTTGCACGCTTGAAGCCATCCCGCTCGTAGCGCTCATGGGATCGCTCGACATTTTGACAGGATTCTTGAAGGTCAGCGCCTAAGGAATCCTGCGTATTGTCGCATATAAATGTATAGACACAAAAGAACGTTCAACAATAGAATAAGCTATTCAAAATAATACAAATGATAAAGAAGATTCTGATATCCCAGCCAGAACCGTCAAGCGAGAAATCGCCGTACTACGACATTGCAAAAGACTTCGGAGTCGAGCTGGTGTTCCGCCCCTTCATCAAGGTGGAAGGACTCAGCCCTAAAGAATTCCGTCAGCAGAAGATCGGACTGCTTGACTATACCGCAGTAGTGTTCACTTCACGCCACGCCATCGACAACTACTTCAAGTTGGCAAAGGAGATGCGCATTACTATTCCTGAGGACATGAAGTATTTCTGCGTTACAGAGACAATCGCTCTCTACATCCAGAAGTACGTGCAGTACAGAAAGCGCAAGGTGTTCTTCGGCAACACAGGAAAGATTGACTCGCTCATCCCCACTATGGTGAAGCACAAGACAGAGAAGTTCCTCGTGCCCCTGAGCTCGGTTCACAACGACGACGTGCAGAAGCAGCTCGACGCCAAGAAGCTCAATCACAAGGAATGCGTGATGTACCGCACCGTCAGCAACGACTTTACTGAAGAGGAGGCAAAGAATTTCGACTGCGACATGCTCGTGTTCTTCAGCCCCACCGGTATCAAGGCGTTCACAAAGAACTTCCCCGACTTCAAGCAGGGCGAAGTACGCATCGCAACCTTTGGTCCTACTACCGCTAAGGCAGTGGCTGACGAAGGATTCAGACTCGACCTCGAGGCACCCACAAAGGAACATCCTTCAATGACGAGCGCCCTCAGAGGATATCTTGAGAATATAAAGTAAGCATAATACTTATATATAACAAGCCTACCGATAAGAAAATGAACAAAACATTCTCCCTTTCACTGGACGAACGCATCAAGAGCAAGAAGCAGATTGACCGCCTCTTCAAGGGTGGCGGAGCTAAAGCCATGTCTGCATATCCGCTCCGCGTGGTCTACTTGGCTGAGCCGATGGGGGAGGATGAGAGCACGGTGGCGCAGATGATGGTAAGCGTGCCAAAGCGATACTTCAAGCGCGCCGTAAAGCGTAACCACGTGAAGCGTCAGGTCAGGGAGGCATATCGCCTTAACAAGCATATCCTCCTCGAAGCGCTTGCAGCGGACGAGGCGGCGGACAGCCGTCGCAAGATGTCGCTCTGCTTTATATGGACGTCGGATCAGCTTGTGTCCACTGATGTAGTGGCAGATAAGGTGCGAAATCTCCTTACTCGTATAGCGGAACGTATTGCGAGCAATCATAAAAATACCCCGACAGAATGAAAAAGGTCTCGCGATTCCTCGCATGGCTCGTGATACAGCCCATACGCTTCTATCAGCTATTCATAACGCCCTATACGCCGCCCTCATGCCGCTTCACACCGACATGCTCCGAGTATGCAAGGCAAGCCCTCGCAAAGCACGGATTCTTCAAGGGAATGGCGCTGGCAATATGGCGCATCCTGAGATGCAACCCCTGGGGAGGCTCCGGCTACGACCCGGTGCCGTAGCTCTCTCGCAATGCTCGAGAGAATTAGGAGTTAGGAATTAGGAGTTAGGAATTACCTCTCAGTCTTGATTCCCCTATTTCTCAGAAAGGTCCAAAGAGGCCCAGAAAGGCTTAAGCTTAAACTTAAATAAAACACAATGGCAAAAAACTTTGTTGAAGAACTGCGCTGGCGCGGCATGCTCGCGCAGATTATGCCCGGTACTGAGGAGTACCTCAATACCCACATGGTGTCTGCGTATTTGGGCACCGACCCCACTGCCGATTCTCTGCATATCGGCCATCTTTGTGGTATCATGATGCTGCGTCACCTGCAGCGCTGCGGACACAAGCCCTATCTTCTCGTAGGCGGTGCCACAGGTATGATTGGCGACCCGTCAGGAAAGAGCCAGGAGCGTAATCTCCTCGACTCAGCTACTCTCTACCACAACCAGGAGGCCATCAAGAAGCAAGTGTCTAAGTTCCTTGACTTCGACGGCGCAGAACCCAACAAGGCAGAACTCGTTAACAACTACGACTGGATGAAGGACTTCACCTTCCTCGACTTCGCTCGCGAGGTGGGCAAGCACATCACAGTAAACTACATGATGGCAAAGGACAGCGTGCAGAAGCGTCTCAACGGCGAGGCACGTGACGGACTTTCGTTCACCGAGTTTACTTACCAGTTGCTCCAGGGTTACGACTTCCTTTATCTCTATCAGCATCACGGCGTACGCCTGCAGCTCGGCGGTAACGACCAGTGGGGTAACATGACCACCGGTACTGAGCTTATCCGCCGCACACTCGGCAACGAGACAGAGGCTTACTGCCTTACATGCCCGCTTATCACAAAGTCAGACGGCAAGAAGTTCGGCAAGACAGAGAGCGGCAACGTATGGCTCGACCCGCAGCGCACCACTCCTTATGCTTTCTATCAGTTCTGGCTGAACGTCAGCGACGCAGAGGCAGAGAAGTACATAAAGATATTCACCGACCTCGACAAGGAGACCATCGACACTCTCATTGCAGAGCACACAGAGGATCCGGGTCGTCGTATTCTTCAGAAGCGACTCGCTGAGGAGGTTACCACAATGGTACACTCAGCTGACGATCTCGCTTTGGCGCAGGAAGCATCAAGCATCCTCTTCGGTAAGGGAACAAAGGAGACCCTTCAGAAGTTCGATGAGGCAACATTGCTTTCCATCTTCGAAGGCGTTCCTCACTTTACACTTGCAAAGGACCAGCTCGGTCAGCCCGCAGTTGACCTCTTCACACGTGACGACGTGAAGATTTTCGCTTCTAAGGGCGAAATGCGTAAGCTTGTTCAGGGTGGTGGCGTATCGCTTAACAAGGAGAAGCTCGCTGCTTTCGACCGTCCCGTTGGCGAGGAAGATCTCATCGACGGCAAGTATCTTCTCGTACAGCGCGGTAAGAAGAACTATTATCTCATCACTGTAAAGTAATACTCGTTACAGCGAAATAATACGCAAAAATTTGGCTGCAAAGCAAAAAATCATTACCTTTGCAGCCACAATTGTCCTATGGTGTAATGGTAGCACAACAGGTTTTGGTTCTGTTTGTGGTGGTTCGAATCCGCCTAGGACAACAAAAAAGGAGACATTCCCTCGGGAACGTCTCCTTTTTTGCTTTCAGGCCATTTGCCTTTTATTAAGGTCGAGCCTTATTGGTTGAGGGCGTCTGCCAAAGCTGCACCAGCCTTGAACTTAGCCACCTTCTTAGCTGCGATGGTGATCTTCTCCTTTGTGTGGAGGTTGATACCCTCGCGGGCGGGACGCTCGTTCACGCTGAATGTGCCGAAGCCGATGAGCTGCACGCTATCGCCCTCTACAAGTGCGTTCTTGATAGCATCGAGAGTTGCCTCCAAAGCCTTCTTTGCCTTTGTCTTGTCCAACTCAGCACCTGCTGCTATCTTCTCGATAAGTTCTGTCTTGTTCATAATTCGAATTATTTTAAATTGTGTGTTTGTTTTTTACCAAAATGGCGTAACTTTCAGTATTCCAACGACAAATTTAGGCTATTCCTTTCACAATCCAAACAAAAAAGCGGAAAAAGTGCATAAATAACTCAAAAAAAAGTAGCTGAAAGGTCTTTTTAACCCATATTACGGGGATTTTTATTAATTTTGTCCATCCGTAAAGCACCCCCGCCCCGCATTTACGTATGATATAACAACCACAATGTAAGATATGAACAACATTCCAACAATCACACGAAACCTACTCGTAATAAATGTCGTTGTCTTCCTTGCCACCTACGCATTCCGCGGGCTTGGCATCGACCTTAACGACCTCCTTGGCCTGCACTTCATGCTTGCCCCTGACTTCCACTTTTACCAGCTCTTCACCTACATGTTCGCACATGGAGGATGGAGCCACATATTCTTCAATATGTTCGCCTTGTGGATGTTCGGTTGCATCGTGGAGCGCACATGGGGACCGCGTAAGTTCCTCTTCTATTACATAGCCTGCGGTGTCGGAGCCGGACTCTTTCAGGAGCTGGCACAGTTCGCCCAGTTCTATATGCTTGCAGCCGACCAGTTACCCGACTTCCGCTTCTCTCAGGTCTATGAGGTGGCAGCAGCCAATGCGCGTTACCTGAATCTGTGGACCACAGTGGGCGCTTCGGGTGCCATCTATGGCATCCTTCTCGCTTTCGGAATGCTTTATCCCGAGGAGCGTATGTTTATCTTCCCGCTTCCCGTGCCCATTAAGGCCAAGTGGTTTGTTGTAGGCTATGCAGCCGTTGAGATGTTCATGGCATTGTCCACACCGGGTGATGGCGTGGCACACCTCGCACACCTTGGCGGTATGGTCATTGGCTTCTTCCTCATCCGTTACTGGCGTCGTCATCCCGGCGTAGGATATAACAGTAGGGGAGGACAGAGCTTCTTCGATTCGCTCCGCTCTTCATGGGAGCGCCGCAAGCATGGCGGCAACGCAGGAAACGGAGGCGGTCAGTCGTTCGGCGGCTCTTCTTACGGCGGCTCTTCACATCGCGAGACCGACTGGGAATATAATCAGCGCCGCCAGCGTGAGCAGGCAGAGATAGACGCCATCCTCGACAAAATCCGCCGTTCCGGCTACGACAGCCTTACACGTGAGGAAAAGCAGAAACTCTTTGATTACAGCAAGCGCCAATGAAAAACCTACAGGACTTTACAGTAAGGCTGATTGCGGGAGGAAACATCGCCACCATAGTCTGCATGCTGCTTATAGGCTTCAGTGACCGCATCAATCCCGTCAGCCATCCGCTCCTTGCCAACATCGGTCTTTTCTTCCCCGTCTTCCTTGCCATTAATGTCGGTTTCCTCTTCTTTTGGCTTATCGTAAGGAAGAGAATGGCGGTTATTCCCGTCGTCGGACTCGTCTTGGGCTTCGTGCCGGTCCGTACATATACGCCGCTCAATATGCCCGAGGAAGCGCCGAAAGGCAGCCTGAAAGTGATGTCATACAATGTCTTCAACTTCTCGACATGGACGTCACCCGACGAACCGTGCCCTATACTCGACTACGTGGAGGCACAGCGCCCTGACATCCTCTGCATGCAGGAGTTCTGCTCTGACGGATGGAAGAAAGACTGTATCTTGGAACGTCTTGGCAAACTCTATCCCAACAGTCGCATTACCGACCCGAAGGGCGGCGACCCGATAGCCATCTTCTCCCGATTCCCCATCATCCGCACCGACACCATCCACTATGAGTCGCGTGCCAACAATTCGGCTGCCTACCACTTGCTCACCCCCGGTGGCGACACCACCATCGTCGTGGTCAATCACTTCGAGTCTACCGGACTGTCCAAGGACGACCGTCGTCGCTTCAAGGCTATGCTAAAGGGCGACATCGAACGCAAGGAAGCCGAGAGCGAATCGCGAAACATCTGGCGCAAACTGGCTGAAGCATCCGCCATACGTGCCCCGCAAGCCGACTCCGTGGCTGCTTACGTGGAGCGGCATGAAGGCCGAAGCATCATCCTGACCGGCGACTTCAACGATTCGCCCATATCCTACGTGCGTCATCGTCTCGCCTCAGTACTGACAGACTGCTACGTTGCCAGCGCCAACGGTCCCGGCATCTCCTATCATTACAACGCCTTCTACGTGCGCATTGACAATATCATGTGCTCTTCGCACTGGAAACCATACGCCTGCCGCGTAGACAATACCGTAAAGGCGTCCGACCACTATCCGATAATATGCTCTTTGGAGCGTAAAAAAGAATGACGGGGAACGGAAAAACCGTTAAACCATAGCGATTTAACCAGCAAACGGCAATCTAAACATTACTAAATAAAAGAAATAGAGTTATAAATTTCGCAAAACGAGAGAAAATAAGTAACTTTGCACGCTAACTGTACTTTAGGAAAAAATAAATAATAAATAAAAACTAACAAAAATGCAGAACAAAGGTATTGTAATTGTAACAGCCGTCCTTCTGACGCTTGCAAGTATCTTTTATCTCTCGTTCTCTGCCGCCACTAAGTATTATGACGGCCAGGCTGCGAAGATAAAGGATCCCATCGCACAGCAGGACTACAAGGACTCCGTGAAGTTCCTCGGGCTGTACTCCTATCAGAAATGCCTTGAGACACAGATCGGTCTCGGTCTTGACCTCAAGGGCGGTATGAACGTCATCCTCGAAGTGAGTGTTCCCGACGTAGTGGAGAACCTCGCCGACCACAAGACCGACGTAGCTTTCACAAAGTCAATGAAGGAAGCACGCGCCGAGCATGAGGTAAGCCAGAGCGACTTCATCACTCTCTTCATCAACGCATACAAGAAGAACGCACCGGGCCACCACCTCTCTGAGATCTTCGCCACACAGCAGCTTCAGGGCAAGGTGTCGCCTAACTCTTCAGACAAGGACGTGGAGAAGGTTCTCCGCGCTGAGGTGCAGGCAGCCATCGACAACTCTTTCCTCGTAGTCCGCACACGTATCGACAAGTTCGGCGTAGTACAGCCCAATATCCAGAAGCTGGAGGGCCAGCAGGGACGTATCATGGTGGAGATGCCGGGTATCAACGAGCCTGAGCGTGTGCGCAAGCTCCTCCAGGGAAGCGCCAACCTCGAGTTCTGGGAGACATACAACTCTGACGAGATTATTCCTTTCCTCCAGCAGATCGACCAGCGCGAGGCTAACGTACGCTCTGGCAAGGACGAGGCTGCAGACACCACAGCTGTAGACACAGCAGCTGCTCCCGCAGCAAAGAAGGCCACTGCCAAGTTCCAGATGAAGAAGAAGGCAGGTGCTGCCGAGAAGGAAAGCGCCAGCCAGATGGAGCAGGCTAAGAAGGAGCATCCGCTTCTCTCTATCTTCCAGCCCACAGGCAACGGTGCGCTCAGCCTCGTAGGCTACGCTTCTGCACGCGACACTGCCGAGGTTAACAAAATCATCTATTCTGCACTCGCTAAGCAGATTCTTCCTTCTGACTGCCGTCTCCTCTGGAGCGCAAAGCCCGCTGACGGCATCCAGGCTAAGAACATCTACGAGCTTCACGCCATCAAGGTGACAACCACCAACGGTCGCGCTCCCATCGAGGGCGACGTAGTGACAGACGCTAAGGACCAGTTCAACAACCTTACCGGTACGCCTGAGGTTTCGATGACAATGAACTCTGACGGTGCACGCCGCTGGGCAGCCCTCACAAAGGCCAACGTAGGCAAGGCCATCGCCATCGTACTCGACGGAACCGTATATTCAGCTCCCCGCGTAAACGGTGAGATCTCTGGCGGTCAGTCTTCAATCTCTGGTAACTTCACCATCGAGGACACCAAGGACTTGGCCAACACACTTAAGTCAGGTCGTATGCCTGCCCCCGCACACATCGTGCAGGAGGAGGTTGTAGGTCCGACACTCGGTGCACAGTCAATCCAGCAGGGCTTCATCTCGTTCATCGTTGCCTTCATCATCCTGATGATCTACATGGTAGTGATGTACGACTTCATCCCGGGTATGGTTGCTAACGGCGCACTCTTGCTCAACCTCTTCTTCACCATGGGTATCATGGCGTCCTTCCAGGCCGCCCTTACAATGCCTGGTATCGCCGGTATTGTGCTTGCCCTCGGTATGGCGGTGGATGCCAACGTGCTTATCTACGAGCGCACCAAGGAGGAACTCAAGAAGGGTCTCGGCACACGTCAGGCTCTCTCATTAGGTTACAGCAACGCCTTCTCAGCCATCTTCGACTCGAACCTCACATCTATCATCACCGGTGTGATTCTCTACGTCTTCGGTACAGGTCCTATCCGCGGCTTCGCCACGACGCTTATCATCGGTATCTGCTGCTCATTCTTCACAGCCGTGTTCCTCACACGTCTCGTTTACGAGAACCGTATGGCACACGATAAGTGGACAAAGCAGACCTTCTCTACCAAGATTTCTCGCAACTTCATGGCCAACAAGAACTATGGCTTCATGTCGTCGTCAAAGAAATCGTTCTCAATATTCGGCGTTATCGTCCTCGTAATGATCGGCAGCTTCTTCGTTCGCGGTCTGAGCAAGGGTATCGACTTCACCGGTGGTCGCAACTACGTAGTGGTGCTTGAGAAGCAGGTAGAGCCTGAGGAAGTAAAGGCAGCCCTCACACCGCTCTTTAAGGGAGCTACAGTGAACGCCCTCGCCCTCGGTACTGACGGCAAGACCATCCGTATCTCAACCAACTACAAGATTGAGTCGAACAGCCCCGCCATCGACAATGAGGTGGAGAACATCCTCTATAAGGGTCTGCACGGTGCTAACCTCGTAACCCAGAAGAGCGTTGAGGCATTCAAGAATCCTGACGTACGCGCAGGCGGTTCTATCGTATCGTCTACAAAGGTAGGTCCGGCAGTGGCAAAGGACATCACACACGGTGCCATCATCTCTGTGATCTTCGCCCTCGCAGCCATCTTCGTCTACATCCTGATCCGTTTCCGCAACGTGGCATTCTCGTTCGGTTCTACTATCGCCCTTGCCATCGACGCCACCATCGTCATCGGCTTCTTCTCGCTGCTTTGGGACATCGTGCCCTTCTCGCTTGAGGTAGACCAGACGTTCATCGGCGCCATCCTTACCGTTATCGGTTACTCTATCAACGATAAGGTGGTGGTATTCGACCGTATCCGTGAGAACCTCGGACTTCACAAGAAGATGGATCTTCAGGATCTCTTCAACAAGTCGCTCAACGAGACCCTCGCACGTACCATCAATACGTCGCTCTCAACACTCATCGTGCTGCTCTGTATCTTCTGCTTCGGCGGTGAGAGCACTCGCAGCTTCTCGTTCGCAATGTTGCTCGGCGTAATCTTCGGTACATTGTCTTCTATCTTCATTGCCGCTCCTCTGGCATACGTCATCCTCGGTCGCAAGATCAAGAACGAGCCGGTTGCTGAGGCTGAAGTAGTAGAGGTAAAGTAAAGACCATTCGCTAAGAATATATAATGTATAAGGCGCAGTTCTCACAAGGAGCTGCGCCTTTTTCGTTTTGGTTGATAAGTTACTCAGCGTCTTAATTTATAAAAACAAGCAAGCTTGGATGTTTTTATTATCAACAATATCGTCTATTGTATTGATTTTTCATAACTTTGCAGTCAGAAATCAAAAAAACACAATAATATAATGGAAGAGAAGAATTTTAAACGTACCACCGTGACAGCTGCTTTGCCTTATGCCAACGGTGGCGTTCACATCGGACACCTCGCCGGAGTGTATGTCCCCGCTGACATCTACGTTCGCTATCTGCGCCTAAAGAAGAAGGAAGTGATGTTCATCGGCGGCAGCGACGAGCATGGTGTGCCCGTGACAATCCGCGCCCGCAAGGAGGGCATCACCGTTCAGGAGGTGGTCGACCGCTATCACAATCTTATCAAGAAGTCGTTCGAGGACTTCGGCATTTCGTTCGACGTCTACAGCCGCACAACTTCCAAGATTCACCATAAGTTTGCTTCCGATTTCTTCCGCACGCTCTACGACAAGGGCGAGCTCGTGGAGAAGACAGAGGAGCAGTTCTGCGATGAGGTTACGGGTGAGTTCCTCACCGACCGCAACATTGTCGGCACATGTCCGCGCTGCGGTGCAGAGGGCGCTTACGGCGACCAGTGCGAGAAGTGTGGTGCCACACTCTCCCCCGAGGAGCTTATCAACCCCACCAACAAGAACAATCCTGGTCACGGACTCGTTAAGAAGGCCACGAAGAACTGGTACTTGCCGCTCAACAAGTGGCAGGACTGGCTCAAGAAGTGGATTCTTGAGGACCACAAGGAGTGGCGTCCTAACGTATACGGACAGTGCAAGTCTTGGCTCGACATGGACCTCCAGCCCCGCGCCATGACCCGCGACCTCGACTGGGGCATCCCCGTTCCCGTGGAGGGAGCAGACGGCAAGGTGCTCTACGTGTGGTTTGACGCTCCCATCGGCTACATCTCCAACACCAAGGAGCTGTGCGACGCGCAGCCCGAGAAGTGGGGAACGTGGCAGAAGTGGTGGCAGGATCCTTCGTCACGCCTCGTCCACTTCATCGGCAAGGACAACATCGTGTTCCACTGCATCGTGTTCCCCACAATGCTCAAGGCTCACGGCGACTATATCCTCCCCGACAACGTACCAGCTAACGAGTTCCTCAACCTCGAGAACGACAAGATTTCTACGTCACGCAACTGGGCTGTATGGCTCCACGAATATCTCGTAGACTTCCCCGGCAAGCAGGACGTGCTGCGCTACGTGCTCACAGCCAACGCTCCCGAGACAAAGGACAACAACTTCACTTGGAAGGACTTCCAGGACCGCAACAACAACGAGCTTGTAGCCGTTTACGGCAACTTCGTCAACCGTGCCCTCCAGCTCACAAAGAAATACTTCAACGGCATCGTGCCCGAGTGTGGCGAGCTGCAGGACGTAGACCGCGCTGCCATCGAGGAGTTTAAGGACGTTAAGCAGAAGGTGGAGGCGCTGCTTGACACCTTCAAGTTCCGCGACGCACAGAAGGAGGCTATGAACCTCGCCCGCATCGGCAACAAATACATCACCGACTGCGAGCCTTGGCACGTGGCCAAGACCGACATGGAGCGCGTGAAGACCATCCTCTACATCTCGCTCCAGCTCGTAGCCAACCTCGAGATAGCCTTTGAGCCGTTCCTCCCGTTCAGCTCTGCCAAGCTCCGTGAGATGCTTAACATCAAGGAGACAGACTGGGCACAGCTCGGCAGCACCGAACTGCTCAAGCCCGGACACCAGCTTGGCACACCGGCTCTCCTCTTCGAGAAGATTGAGGACGACGCCATCAACGCTCAGCTCCAGAAGCTTGAGGACACGAAGAAGGCCAACGAGGCTGCCTCTTACGTGGCTGCTCCAGTGAAGGAGAACGTAGACTTCGACACATTCGAGAAGCTCGACATCCGCGTGGGTCACATCAAGGACTGCCAGAAGGTGAAGAAGAGCAAGAAGCTCCTCCAGTTCACCATCGACGACGGTTCGGGCACGGACCGCACCATCCTCAGCGGCATCGCCGCCTACTACGAGCCGGAACAGCTCATAGGCAAGGACGTGCTCTTCGTGGCCAACTTCGCGCCGCGCAAGATGATGGGCATCGAGAGCCAGGGCATGATTCTCTCAGCCGTAAACTTCGACGGCAAGCTCAACGTCACCTCCGTACTCGGTGAGGTTAAGCCGGGTAGCCAGGTGGGATAAAAGAACATAACCATATCTATATGATAAAAGCGGAGGCCTGAGAAAGACCCCCGCTTTTTTTATGCTTTATAAATTGCAGGATGGACACTACGCCGTGCCTAATTGCTAACTATGAGTGGCAAACGGCGTGATGTGTAATGTATTTTAAGAAAATTAACATTAAAAAGACATTGCATAATATATTTTTATGGGTGGCAAATATTGTCATTGTACAGGAAAATGCCTAACTTTGCGGTTGAAAAAAGATGAAGCGTGCTTACGGCCGATAGTGACGCCCACGGGCCCCGTCTTTTTCAAAATTAAAGGAACGACGAAAGTCGCCTGCGCAGAAACGACGGCCCTGATCAGGCAATAGTGGAGCCAGGCCAACCGAAGTTGATCTATATTCACATCTAAATTATATTTTTAAAAAAATGGCAAAGTTAGATTTGACTCAGTACGGAATTACTGGTTCTACAGTAATCGCTCACAATCCGTCTTACGAGAAGTTGTTTGAAGAGGAGACAAAGGCAGGTCTCGAAGGTTTCGAGGTAGGTCAGCAGACAGAGCTCGGTGCTGTCAACGTAAAGACAGGTATCTACACCGGTCGTTCTCCTAAGGACAAGTACATCGTAATGGACGAGAACTCTAAGAACACTGTATGGTGGACTTCAGAGGAATATAAGAACGACAACCACCCGATGTCTGAAGAGGTTTGGGCAACGGTTAAGGAGATCGCCAAGAAGGAGCTTTGCAACAAGAACCTCTACGTAGTAGACGGTTTCTGCGGAGCCAACAAGGATACACGTATGGCAGTTCGTTTCATCGTTGAGGTTGCATGGCAGGCTCACTTCGTAACAAACATGTTCATCCGTCCTACAGCTGAGGAGCTCGAGTCATTCGAGCCTGACTTCGTTGTTTACAACGCATCAAAGGCTAAGGTTGAGAACTATCAGGAGCTCGGCCTCCACTCAGAGACTTGCGTTGCCTTCAACGTAACATCTAAGGAGCAGGTTATCATCAACACATGGTACGGTGGTGAGATGAAGAAGGGTATGTTCTCTATGATGAACTACTTCCTCCCGCTCAAGGGCATCGCTTCTATGCACTGCTCTGCTAACTGCGACAAGAACGGCGAGAACACAGCCATCTTCTTCGGTCTCTCTGGTACAGGTAAGACCACTCTTTCTACCGACCCGAAGCGTCTCCTCATCGGTGACGACGAGCACGGATGGGACGACAACGGCATCTTCAACTTCGAGGGTGGCTGCTACGCTAAGGTTATCAACCTCGACAAGGAGTCAGAGCCCGATATCTACAACGCTATCCGCCGCAACGCTCTCCTCGAGAACGTAACAGTTGCTGCTGACGGCAAGATCGACTTCGCTGACAAGAGCGTTACAGAGAACACACGTGTTTCTTACCCGATCTTCCACATCAACAACATCAAGGAGGGTTCTTCTGCACCAGCTGCTAAGCAGGTTATCTTCCTCTCAGCTGACGCATTCGGCGTACTGCCTCCCGTTTCTATCCTGACACCGGAGCAGACACAGTACTACTTCCTCTCAGGATTCACAGCTAAGCTCGCTGGTACAGAGCGCGGCATCACAGAGCCGACTCCGACATTCTCAGCTTGCTTCGGCCAGGCATTCCTCGAGCTGCACCCGACTAAGTATGCTCAGGAGCTCGTTAAGAAGATGAAGAAGAACAACGCTAAGGCTTACCTCGTTAACACAGGTTGGAACGGTACTGGCAAGCGTATCTCTATCCGCGACACACGTGGTATCATCGACGCTATCCTCAGCGGCGACATCGACAAGGCTCCTACAAAGCAGATCCCGATGTTCGACTTCAAGGTGCCGACAGAGCTTCCTGGTGTAGCTACAGAGATTCTCGATCCGCGTGACACTTACGCTGAGGCTGCTCAGTGGGAGGAGAAGGCTAAGGATCTTGCTGCTCGCTTCATCAAGAACTTCGCTAAGTACACCAACAACGAGGCTGGTAAGGCTCTCGTTGCTGCTGGTCCCCAGCTCTAAATCCCAACATTCCGTGTGCTGCGCTTAACCACAGCGTAGCCGCAGAATGACAAGACATAGGCAAAAATCTTTTATGGTCCGACTCATGCATTAAACGTGCAAGAGCCGGACCATTTTTTTGTAATGGGACGTTCTGGGATAAACAGGAATTTTATCGGCGAGGTTAGTCAGGGCTTTGACAAAAACCTTTCTCCACATACCTTTTGTTGTCACACCCTACGGGTTCATGATATCGTTTGGCGAATGGGCTTTACGAGAGCGTTGCTCTCGACACCCATCCTCCAAACGATATCATGAGTGATGCTTCGGCATCACTGTGCCAACAAAAGAAAAACATAAAAAACACAAGGTTACACAGTAGAAATTGTGTCTAAACTAAAGAATTACACATCATATGTGTATTATATTGTTGTTTTATATAACCTTGTGTTTTTCTTTGTTTTTTCCGCTTATGGGTGCGTGGCTTTGCCATGCAAATATCGTACAAAGAGTAAAAAGCTGTTACAAAATAAAAAATGATTCTAGAGTCCTGGATTGCTGTTTTTATGGTGTTACGCTGTGCAAACAGCACCCATACTTAACAATAGCGCCACTTTTACACTCCAATAGTGCCACTATTAGACAGTAAAAGTGGCACTATTGCATGCTAATAGTGGCACTATTGGAGTGTAAAAGTGGCGCTATTGCAACCTTATGAGGCTTTTTGGCTCAGTCATTCATTGCACACTTCTCTTCTGAGTAACGTAATCTACAGAGCTTCAGTATGTTGTCGCTGCACGCTCAAAACTCAAGAATTTCGCACCAAAGATTTTGTTGTGCGCTCAACTGGGAGTATTGAGCGTTAGTAATGCAAATATCGTCTTCGGCGGAACCGCCGAAGAGTTAGGAACCCGCTCTGCGGAGCCCACAGCTCGTAAAGCATTTTTTCACTTTTATTATTAAAAAACAACGACAAGACTTTGCCATAATAATATTTTACACTATCTTTGCAATCGGTAGACCACAAAACAAAGATAAGCAGATTGGTAGCCGAAGTCCACGTAGGACAAACAAAAGCTCCTTAATAGAAGCATACCTGTTGACAATTTAAAATAAAAACCAAGACATATATATTCACAATAATACGCATTACATTACTAACGACGTTATATAACAAAAAGAACATTTGATTTTCTATTATACAATTTATTAACTAAAAGAAAGGATTTGATATGAAAAAAATCTTATCTCTATTGTCCTTCTTAATGCTTGCAGTTGTTGCAATGGCAGCAGACCTTACCACAGGTGTCACTTTCAAGGGCACATGGGGTGATAAGCTGGGTAATTTAGGCACGGCTGAAGGTCAGATGAAGGTGACAAAAGTGGATGGTGGATTGAAGTTCGAGGTGAAGAGCAACGCCTTCAATGGCTTCGCTTTCCCCGATTACACCATCGTTTATGAATGTGAAGTGGGCGCTGACGGCTCTTTCAACGTCGGCAATTTCTCACGTGGTGAAATCACCGGTGATGCTACCGTGGAAGGTACGGCTGTATCTTCTTTGTACTGGCAGCAGATTAAGGGTACTGTCACCAACGAGTCAATCGACCTTTATATGCGCTACTGTGGCGTTAATATGGCCGAATTGTCACACGTGACATTCCAGGGCACAGCAGTTGCTGAGCCGAAACCGGAAGGTCCTACCGTAGTTTCCTCAAAGACTTTCACTGACAAGCTCGGTATGAAGATGGGCGAAGGTGTCTATGACTTGCCATACAGTGCAGAGGTTACTGTAAAGGAGATGTCTGACGGTTCAAACAACATCGACTTCTCGTTCGGTTCGAGCGTTATTGAGGCAAACGGACTTACAAAGGGCACAGACGCTAAGGGTCGCACCACTTACTCTGGCGACGTTGACGTTCAGGGAACAGTTTATAAGGTTTATGCTGTAATCTATACTGATGCTGACGGCACTGAGAAGATTTATATGACTGTAGAGTCAGAAGGCGTTACTTACATCGTAGGTACAAAGCCGGTTGACGGTCCTTCTATCCCGATGGAGAACTATCAGGCTGACGGCACTGGCTTCGTGGTTTCAACACCTATTGACTGGAACACCCAGAAGTTCCAGGCTGTCATTGACGCCACCAACTGCAACTCTTCAAATACTGAGGAAATCTTCGGCTTCGGTCCTGAGGCTACAGTATGGGAGAAGAACATCCATATCTATGCAGACAAGGGCACTTACAAGGCATTCTATCAGTGCTCTAACGGCAACAACAATACAACCGTCAACATAACTGACAAGACCAACATCACTGTTGAGGTTTCGAAGGCAGACGGTCTGACCGTTGACGGCGTAAGCGTCATCGCTGCCGACAAGCTCGAGGGTCTCTTCGATCTTACAGAGGTGAAGTTCGGTTCAGGCGAGAACAGTCAGTTCAGCAACGCACTCTACAAGAGCGTCAAGCTTGTAGAGGTTGTTCCTCCTTTCGTACCTGAGACAAAGACATACAAGGACGTGGCTTACTCTTCATTCGCTGGTACAAACACCAACTTTGACGAGAACACCGTAGAGTTCACAACTGTTGAGGACGGCACATACAATGTGGTTTACAAGAACCTCACCGTTTCTTCTAACCGCATCGGCGACCTTAACATTCCTAACGTAACAGCCACAACTGACGCTGACGGCAACGTTACATACACCACTACAGCTACTGAGGGCACATGGACCAACATCAACCAGGACCTCGCCTCAATGCTCGGCATCTCTGAGGGCAGCCCCGCTACACTCAAGAGCTTCACAGCCACACTCTCTGGCGAAAAGCTCAACATGACCGTAGTTACAGCTCTGACTGGCGTTGACGCCACTCTCGTATTCGGCGAGCAGTATGTAGAGCCGAATCCTGATCCGGAAGGCACAATCGACGTAGTAGAGCACGGCTTTAACGCCAACGATTTCGCATGGCAGGAGTCGAAGGATATCAACTGGGATACTCAGTATCTCAAGGCTGAGATCGACCTCACCACTTGTAAGAATGAAAATGAGAACATCCTCTCTGTAGGTAACAACATCTCAGAGTGGGGTGCTACCAACTATCACTTCTACTATACAGCTGGTACAAAGACTCTGCAGTTCAACTTACTCAATTCCTCTGGCAACATCTCACGTTACGACGTGGCTGACATTGAGGGTACCGTAACCATCGAGATTTCTAAGAAGAAGGGTCTTGTTATCAACGGCACACAGTATAACAACAAGTATCTGTCGACCGAACAGTATGCTGATCCTACTACTGCTTTCGCAGAACTTTGGGCTATCAGCAACATCAAGATTGGTGGCTGCCAGGGTACTACCATGAGTAACGCTACGTACAACTACATCCACATCCTCCCAGTTGAGGCAGAGCCGGTTGATCCGAACGAGGTGGTTGCTACAAAGACTTACACTGACAACCTTACAGTCGGACACGACGCTCAGACAGGTGATGTGACTGGTTATGCAGACAAGCAGGTGGTATTCACCAAGTATGCTAACGGCGAGTCTTCAGTAACATTCAAGGAATTCCCGATTTCTGAGACAGAGACACGCGACCTTACTTTCCGTGGTACAATCTCAGAGACTGACATGAGCGAGTATGGTATGGGCACCGTAACCTTCGGTGAGGACTTGGCTATGACTCCTATTGAGGATGAGACCAGCGCATTCTATGGCAAGGAGATTTCTCTCTTTATCAACATCTCATCATACACAGCTGAGAAGATGAAGTTCACATACGAGTTCGGTTCTGAAGATGGCATCTACTATGTTGGTCAGTACGGTGTAGAGATTGAGCAGCCTGAGGAAGTTGTAGGCACTAAGACTTACACAGCTAACCTTACTGTTGATCACGACGCAACATTGCAGAACGAGGTGCTTTATAAGGATAAGGACGTTGTCTTCACCAAGTACTCTACTGGTGACGTGACTGTAACCTTCAAGGCATTCCCGGTTTCAGAGAACGAGACCTGCGACCTCACATTCCGTGGCACAATCTCAGAGGTTGATATGAGCGAGTCTGGCATGGGCGTTATGGTATTCGGTGAGAAGATGGTATGCAAGGTAGAGGACGAGGCAAGTTCATTGAACGGTCAGACTCTCTATCTCAACATCAACATCGACAAGAAGGACGACTACAGCAACAGCATCGTATTCCAGTACTCATTCGCTAATGATGTGGACGACGAGAATGCTGACGCAAAGAGCATCTTCTATTGCGGTCGTTACGGTGTAGTAGCCGACGCTATCAGCGGCATCCAGACCGAGATGGAGAACGGCAACGTATCTATCTACACTGTAGGTGGTGCAAAGGTTAACACTCTCCAGAAGGGCATCAACATCGTACGCCTCGCTAACGGCAAGACCATCAAGGTGGTGAAGTAAGCTAAGCGATAAACGATAAATAAAAAAATCCCGGTTCCTAATCAAGGAGCCGGGATTTTTTTTTGTTGCGAGTTTGGGGAGATTGAAAGGATAAACAGGACTTTATCTGTGAGACTGTCTGCTGTATAAGGCAGGGCTTTGACAAAAACCTTTCTCCACATGCCTTTTGTTGTCACACCCTACGGGTTCATGATATCGTTTGGCGAATGGGCTTTACGAGAGCGTTGCTCTCGACACCCATCTTCCAAACGATATCATGAGTGATGCTTCGGCATCACTGTGCCAACAAAAGGAAAAACATAAAAAACACAAGGTAGCGGACGATATGTCGTCCGAATTAGGAAAATCGCAGACGAAGCCGAGAATAATTCAAAACTCAAAATTCCTAAATCCTAATTCGGGTGTTATACACCCGTTTGTGTTTTTCTTTGTTTTTTCCGCTTATGGGCGCGTGCTGTGCACAAATAAAAGGCTTTACGTTAGGTTGTCGAGAACATGGTTCTCGTAAGACCTAATGTAAAGCCTTTTATTTAAATCCGATAGGATTTGCGCCCATAAGCGGATTGTGGATAAAGGTTTTTGTCAAAGCCCTGCCTAACATAGCAGACTAACAGATAAACTGCAATTTATCCTCCATATATCAATATTTTTCTTTACATTTGCATATCCCAACGCCCCCGTTAATCGTTAAGGCATGTTAAAACATTGCCTCTTGTTGTAACAAATCATTCTTCCAAACGTCATCCTATCAGAGCACAGATGAAAAAGATAAGTTTTCGTAGCGACATCCTGCCGATGAAGGACACCCTTTTCAGACTTGCCCTCCGCATCACGCTGAGCCGTGAAGAAGCAGAGGACATCGTGCAGGATACGCTCATCAAAGTATGGAACCGGCGCGACTCGTGGGACACCATCGAGTCTGTAGAGGCGTTCAGCCTCACCATCTGCCGTAACATTGCTCTTGACCGCCTCAGGCTGCATGCCAACAACAACGCGTCACTCGACGCCGGCACAAGCGGCGAAAAGGCAGACTCCGCCTCCAATCCCTACGAGCGTACAGTGCAGCGCGAGAAAGTGGAGATTGTGCGCTCCCTCATCGACAACTTGCCCGAGAAGCAACGCTCATGCATGCAGCTGCGCGACATCGAAGGCAAGACCTACAAGGAGATTGCCGCCATCCTCTCCATAACGGAGGAGCAGGTGAAGATAAACATCTTCAGAGCGCGGCAGACAATTAAACAACAATTTCAGCAATACGACAATTATGGATTATAAATACATCAGTCAGCTCCTGGACCGCTACTGGCAAGGCGAGACCACTCTCGAAGAAGAGCAGATACTCCGCTCGTTCTTCAGCCAGCTGTGCATCCCGGAAGAGCTTCAGAAGTATCGCAGCCTCTTCATCTACGAGCAGACGGAGAAGCACACCAACACGCTTGGTGACGACTTTGACGAGCGCATGATGGCGCTTATCGACGAGCCCGAGACTGTGAAGGCACGCCGAGTGACCATGAAGGAGCGCTTTGCGCCATTCTTCAAGGCTGCTGCAATGGTGGCCATAATCCTGACACTCAGCCAGGCGGCACAATACTCGTTCCAGAGCACGTCCGAACAGACACCGGCAGTATCTACCGGCACATCGCGTCCGGCAGGCTCAGTGGCACTGAACGACTCCGCCCGCATCGACACGCTCAAGAAGAGCAGTTCGGTGGACGCCGTACAGCAGCCCCTCATCGAGAACGGTGCCGTGCTGATGAAGTAAGACAAGACAAAAATTTCTATGCTTTCTCAATAAAAATCATGTTTAGTTAAAACAACATTTGGACATGACGGCTTCTCTCCGATAGGAACCGACGTCCCGGACAAAGGATGTCGTGGAAGACGCAAGTTCATAAACCCAAACTTGAGACTGTGAAGTTTCAGGTTCTCTCAAATTTTTCATAACATACTAAGAATCGCTGGTCGTCAGAGCTAAAATAGCCCGACGGCCAGTTTTCGTTTTACGCTTATATCACACCAAACAGCAATTCGGCTTTATTCTTAAAAAGCTTTATTTCTAAAATTTTATAAAATTTCTCTATATAATAAGGTATAAGAAAAAAAAAGCTTACTTTTGCGCCGAAATTATAAAACGAAATCAACAACATGCAAGACAACTTAGTTATTGTCGAGAGCCCTGCAAAGGCAAAGACCATCGAGAAATTCCTTGGCTCCGACTATAAAGTCATGTCCTCGTATGGACATATCAGAGACCTTAAGAAGAAGGAACTGAGCATAGATAAAGATACACTCCAGCCCGCTTACGTAATACCAAAGGACAAGGAAGCGCTCGTAAAGCAGTTGAGAGAAAACGCCAAGAAAGCCACTAAGGTTTGGCTCGCATCCGATGAGGACCGCGAGGGAGAGGCCATCTCATGGCATCTTTGCGAAGTGCTCGGACTGGACGAGGCGTCCACCAACCGCATTGTCTTCCATGAGATCACGAAGCCTGCCATTCTCGCGGCAATAGAAAACCCGCGCCATCTGGACATGAACCTCGTGAACGCACAGCAGGCCCGCCGCGTGCTTGACCGCATCGTGGGCTTCAAGCTTTCGCCCGTACTCTGGCGAAAGGTGAAGCCGGCACTCTCGGCTGGACGCGTACAGTCGGTAGCCGTGCGCCTTATCGTAGAGCGTGAGCGCGAGATACAGCAGTTCCATACCGAGCCTTACTATCGCATTAACGCCATCTTCGCCATCACCAATGCGGACGGATCGCAGCAGGAAGTGAAGGCAGAGCTGGACAAGCGCTTCTCCACACACGACGAAGCGATGGCTTTCCTCGACAAGTGTAAGGACGCCACGTTCCGCGTGGAGACCGTTACGAAGAAGCCGCTGAAGCGTTATCCCGCAGCGCCGTTCACCACATCCACACTCCAGCAGGAGGCAGCCCGCAAGCTCGGATTCTCCGTTTCGCAGACCATGATGGTGGCGCAGCGCCTCTATGAGAACGGTCTTATCACATACATGCGTACTGACAGCGTAAATCTCTCGCAGCTCTGCATCGGTGCAGCCAAGGAAGAGATTGTGAAGCTCTACGGCGAAGAATACAGCTCACCGCGCAATTTCCACACCCACTCCAAGGGAGCGCAAGAGGCACACGAGGCCATCCGACCCACATACATGAGCAACACCACCGTGGAAGGAACCGCACAGGAGCGCCGTCTCTACGACCTTATATGGAAACGCACGGCTGCCAGCCAGATGGCTGAGGCTCAGATAGAGAAGACAACCATCAGCATCGTGGCTGACAAACCCGCCGACAGCACTACCGGAAGCATTGAGGAGCACTTCATTGCCAACGGTGAAGTGGTGAAGTTTGACGGTTTCCTCAAGGTTTACCGCGAGTCGTCAGACGATGAGGACGAAGCTTCAGCAGACGAGTTCTCACACATGCTGCCCGTCATCAAGGAGGGCGACGTGCTCACACGCCGCGAGATTACGTCCACAGAGCGTTATTCACAGGGCCCGTCACGCTACACTGAGGCAAGCCTCGTACACAAACTCGAAGAGCTTGGCATCGGTCGTCCGTCAACATACGCTCCTACCATTTCCACCATTCAGCAGCGCGAGTACGTGGTGAAGGGCGACAAGAAAGGTGAGGAGAGAGGTTATGTCATTGACACGCTCCGCGGACTCAAGGTTACGCAGACACGCAAGGTGGAGATGGCTGGCAACGAGAAGGGCAAGCTTCTGCCCACCGACATAGGTATCGTAGTGAACGACTTCCTCATCGAGAACTTCCCCACCATCATGGACTATAACTTCACCGCCAAGGTGGAGCAGCAGTTCGACCAGATTGCCGACGGCAAGGAGGAGTGGACAGACATGATGCGCCACTTCGACCAGGAGTTCGAGCCTACCGTTGACAAGGTGATGAACGCCCGTACGGAGCACAAGGCTGGCGAACGTCAGCTCGGCACAGACCCGAAGAGCGGACATCCCGTCTTCGTAAAGATAGGCCGTTACGGACCGGTGGTGCAGATTGGTGCTGCCGATGACGAGGAGAAGCCGCGCTTTGCACAGCTTCCTTCAGACAAGAGCATGGAGACCATCACCCTGGAAGAGGCACTCGAGCTGTTCCGTTTCCCGCGCACTCTCGGCGAGTTTGAGGGCAAGACGGTCAGCGTAGGTGCAGGACGCTTCGGTCCTTACGTGCAGCATGACGGCAAGTACGTGTCCATCCCGAAGACCGAAGACCCGATGGCAGTGACGCTTGAGCGAGCCATTGAGCTGATAGAAGAGAAGCGCAAGGCTGAGGCAGAGCGCCATCTGAAGACCTTCGAGGAGGACGACAAGCTGGAAGTGCTCAACGGACGCTACGGACCATACATCGCTTATGACGGCAAGAACTATCGCATTCCGCGTGAACTGCATCAGAAGGCAGCCGAGCTGACATACGACGAATGTATGGAAATCATCAAGAATCCGCCGGCTCCCAAGAAGAGAGCAGCGGCTAAGAAGAAGTAAGCATATACAATATAATGACACGCATTATCCTTATAGGTTATATGGGAGCCGGCAAGACCACCGTAGGAAAGGCGCTTGCCAAGGCTCTCGGACTTCCCTTCTACGACCTCGACTGGTATATCGAGACGCGGATGCGACGCACCGTGAAGCAGATATTCGACGAGTCGGGCGAGGAAGGCTTCAGACGCATAGAGCATAACATGCTGCATGAGGTGGCGGAATTTGAGAATGTGGTGGTGTCGTGCGGCGGTGGAACGCCCTGCTTCTATGACAACATCGACTATATGAACGCCCAGGCGCAGGTGGTTTATCTGAAGGCATCGCCTGAAGTGCTCCACGAACACCTCAAGATGGGACGCGCCGTGCGCCCCCTGCTGCTCAACAAGACGCCGGAGGAGGTGGAGAAGTTCATCGTGGAACAGCTCGCACACCGCGAACAGTTCTATCAGAAAGCGCAATACACCTTCAACGTGGATCTGCTCGACAACTTCGAAAAGATAAACGATACCGTCAAGGAACTGCGTGCGTTGTTGGATAAATAACATACAGAACTTACAAAAGTTCAATAACATACTGAACCAAAATACAAACCGTTTAAAGAAACAACCCCTTAAAACCAAGAATAGAAAGAAATGAAGAAATGGACCATTGAAGATTCCCGCGAACTCTACAACATAAACGGATGGGGAACATCATATTTCGGTGTCAATGACCGTGGCGACATGTATGTGACGCCGTGTAAGGACAACGTCCAGATTGACCTGCGTGACGTGATGGACGAACTCCAGTTGCGCGACGTCACGCCTCCCGTACTGCTGAGATTCCCCGACATCCTCGACAACCGCATCGAGAAGACATCGTCATGCTTCAAGAAAGCGGCGGAGGAATACAACTACAAGGGGGAGAACTTCATCGTCTATCCTATTAAGGTGAACCAGATGCAGCCCGTCGTGGAGGAGATCATCTCGCACGGACGCAAGTTCAACCTCGGACTGGAGTGCGGTTCGAAGCCCGAGCTTCACGCCGTAATAGCCGTACAGTGCCAGAGCGACTCCATCATCGTCTGCAACGGATATAAGGACCAGAGCTACATCGAGCTGGCTCTGCTTGCACAGAAGATGGGAAAACGCATCTTCCTCGTCGTGGAGAAGATGAACGAGATTGGTCTTATCGCCGCTGCTGCCAAGAAGCTTGGCGTCAAGCCTAACATCGGCATCCGCATCAAGCTCGCTTCTTCAGGATCGGGCAAGTGGCAGGAGAGCGGTGGCGACGCATCGAAGTTCGGCCTTAGAGCGTCAGAACTGCTTCAGGCTCTGAAGACTCTCGACGATAAGGGACTGCACGACTGCATACGTCTCATCCACTTCCACATCGGTTCGCAGATTACGAAGATTCGCCGCATCCAGACTGCGTTGCGCGAAGCAGCCAACTTCTACGTACAGCTGCATAAGATGGGCTATAACATCGACTTCGTTGACTGTGGCGGCGGACTTGGCGTCGACTATGACGGCACACGTTCGTCAAGCTCGGAAAGCTCCGTCAACTACTCCATCCAGGAGTATGTCAACGACTGCGTATATACCTTCGTGGAGGCTTCTGACAAGAACTCCATCCCTCATCCCAACCTTATCACCGAGAGCGGACGTTCGTTGTCAGCCCATCACTCCGTGCTTATCATCGACGTGCTCGAGACCACCACGCTGCCGCAGATGCGCGAGGATTTTGAACCGACGGAGACAGACCACCAGCTGGTGAAGGACCTTTACGAGATATGGGACAACCTCAATCCCCGCACAATGCTGGAGGACTGGCATGACGCCGAGCAGATACGCGACGAAGCACTCGACCTCTTCTCACACGGCATTGTAGACCTCCGTACCCGTGCCGAGATAGAGAGCATGTACTGGAGCGTCTGCCGCGAGGTAAACAGCATGGCTAAGTCGCTGAAGCATACTCCTGAAGAGCTCCGCGGACTGGACAAGCTGCTTGCCGACAAGTATTTCTGCAACTTCTCGCTCTTCCAGTCGCTACCGGACGCATGGGCCATTGACCAGCTGTTCCCTATCGTCCCTATCCAGCGCCTCGACGAGCGTCCCACACGCAACGCCACGCTGCAGGATATCACCTGCGATTCGGACGGCAAGATAGCCAACTTCGTCACCAACCGTCAGGCGTCGCACGTGCTTCCCGTACATCCCATCCGCAAGAACGAGGACTATTACCTCGGCGTATTCCTTGTGGGAGCATATCAGGAAATCCTCGGCGACATGCACAATCTCTTCGGCGACACCAACGCCGTGCACATCTCTGTAAAGGACAATACATACAAGATTGACCAGATTTTCGACGGCGAGACCGTTGAGGAGGTGCTCGACTACGTGCAGTATAATCCCAAGAAGCTCGTGCGCCAGCTCGAAATCTGGGTGACGAAGAGCGTCAAGGCAGGAAAGATTTCGCTCGAAGAGGGAAAGGAATTCCTCAGCAATTACCGCTCAGGACTCTACGGATACACGTATCTGGAGTAATGATATATATATATGATATTTGAGAGTTGGGAGTTGATAGTTATGTTGTTTGACATATCATAACTATCAACTCCCAACTCTTTTTTTATGCCCTACTATCATTAGGTACTTTTCGTATGACGTTTGGCTTGTTTTGCTTGGTGTTGTTTCAATCTGTAAATTATCTGTCAATCTATATAAATTTGCATGTCAATCGGTAAAATTGTACGTTTGACGCGTGGCTTTCATATATCTTGTCCTATTTTTGCAATCGTAAACACCGATTTGCGACATTTTCCGAATCGTGTTATGCAATGAATGTCAAACCTAAAACCTATGTAATTATGGGATTATTCAGTCCGAATGACGAACTCACCAACCTTAAAGAGGATGTGAGTGCTATAAAGAAGCAGGTGGCAGAACTGCTTGCGGAGGTACAGTCGCTCCGTGCTGCAGGGCATCCTGCCGACGCTCAGTCTGCGACACCTGCCACTCCAGAACCGTCCCCTCAAACTTCCGTTCCCGAAGAGAAGCCGGCAGATGCCGTTGCTGAAGAGAAACCAGCAGACAACGCTTCTGCTGCTGAAGAAAAGCCAGACAACACAGAAGCCGTAATGAAATCCTTGTCTGAGATGAAAGGTTCGATTGATGGTCTCGCTGAGAAGATAGACACAGCGGTCTATCAGGAGAAACTAATACGTGACCTGCACGACGAACTGCAGAAGATGCGTGCCGGACTCATCACTGACATCAAGCGCGGATACGCCCTTAACATTATCAGTATCTATGAACGCATGGCGCAAACCAGTGCCCGCTTCAATCCGTCTGATGAGGCTTTCGACGCGGAGGCGATGAAGAAGCTCGTGGACGGCGGCATGCTCTACGTGAAGGATATGCTGGAAGACGAGTATTCGCTTACGGCATTCGCTCCCGAACCGGGCTCGCCTTACAAGCCGAAGGAGCACAAAGCCATCCGTGTGATTGACACCACGGAGGAGGAAAAGGCCAATACCGTGTCAGAATGCATAGCGGAAGGATTCCGCGACGACGAAAGCGGACGCATTATCCGCCCAGCCCGTATTGTGGTGTATCGCCTTAAACAGTAAATCATTAAACAACAATAATCTTTTAAACCTTTACAAAACATTATTATTATGGCAGAAGACAAATCACGTGCCGTTTATGGCATCGACCTCGGAACAACATATAGCTGTATAGCACAGGTGGACAAGTTTGACCAGGCAGTTGTGCTTACCAACTTTGACGGCGGAACCACCACTCCCTCTGTGGTATACTTTGAGAATAAGGAAAAGGCCATAGTCGGCAATGAGGCAAAGGGAATGCTCTCTACCGAGCCGCAGAACTGCGTGAGCTTCGTGAAGCGCTCGATGGGTGTGGACGCTGATTTCGACAAGTCGTCCAACAAGTTTCCGTACCACATGGACCCGGCAGAGATTTCGGCTCTTATCCTTAAGAAGCTTGTGAAGGACGCCAATGACCTTGGCGACAATCCCGAACCCATCACTGACGTAGTGATAACATGTCCCGCTTATTTCGGAACAAAAGAGCGTATGCAGACCAAGCAGGCAGGCGAGATAGCCGGACTCAATGTCCTCGGCATCATCAATGAGCCTACTGCTGCAGCCATCTCTTACGGCATGAAGACCACAGAGCGCAAGACGGTCCTCGTATATGACCTCGGTGGCGGCACATTCGACGTTACCATCATCAATGTGAACGGCGGCGCCATCAAGGTTATTGCCACGGGCGGCGACCATCACCTCGGCGGTGTTGACTGGGATACGGAGCTTGCCAACTACATGCTCGCACAGTTTAATGAGCAGACCGGCGGCTCATATACTATGGACGACGAAGAGCTCAAGTATACGCTTCTCCTTGAGGCAGAGGTTAAGAAGAAGCAGCTTTCAGCCAAGACATCCGTAAAGTGCAACATACAGTACGACGGACAGTCGGCTCGCTTCGAGATCACACGTGAGTTGTTTGACGCACTTACCTCTCCATTCCTTGAGCAGACCATTGACGCTACGCGTAAGGTGATAGACGAAGCAAGAGCAAAGGGATATCAGAGCGAACTGGAGTTCCTCCTCGTTGGTGGTTCGAGCCGCATGCCGCAGGTGAAGCAGCGCATTGACGCTGAGTTCGGATGCGACGCCAAACTTACTGACCCTGATCAGTGTGTGGCAAAGGGTGCTGCCATCTATGCACTCAACAAGGCATACAGAGACGCCGTGGAAGAATATATTGCAGGAGCCATTGAATGTCCTCCTGATCGTATGAAGGGTCCGCAGACTCGCGTCGTGAATGTGACGAGTAAGACCTACGGCACTGATTATACCGGAGACGATGGCACAGCGATGGTGCGCAACCTTATCTTTGCCAACACCTCGTTGCCGACAAAGGCTACTGCATCGTTCCTTACGATGTATGACGGTCAGAAGACCATTACCAATAAGGTGTTTGAGAGCGACTTCACCAATCCCGAGACAGAGTCGGCTGTAGAGGAGCGTTTCTGCACGATGCTGGAGGACCGTTATCTGGCCATTACACGCGAATGGCCTAAGGGCACGCAGATTGACGTTGTGTTCTCAGTGGACGAAGAGGGCATTCTCAGCGTTCATGCCAACGTGGCTGATGAGGCTCTCGACTTCACACTCAAGATTGAGGGCGTTAAGTCGGCGGAGGAACTCGCTGTATCAAAGAACATGATAGGAAAGGCAACCGTCGAATAAAACAACATTATTAAAGACCGAATAAGTTTAAGTAATGGACGAACACATTTTTAAAATGCGCGTCACGAAGTGGGAGGAGGGCGCCGCTTCCCTTCATGGAAGCTATGACGACCTTTCTCCCCAAGAACAGAACGCGTTCAATACCTTATATAATTTATGGCGCAACGCTGCTTTTAGTGACGACCTGAAGAATAGGGTGGAGAGACAGGTCAAACTGCTTAGCGATTCGGACAAGCTACATAACAATAACCGTGACATAGTGCTGGCAAGCAAGAACTTCAGAAGTATGTCGCGAGAGCTTTATGGTACGGATGTGGCAACACTCCGACAGTTTGTGGCATACATGAAGAACAAGTGTGGAGGTCCGGTAAGAAATAATAACAGACCTCAGCCTACAAGCTCGCCCCGTCCAGCCACTAATAACAGACCTCAGCCTACAAGCTCACCCCGTCCAGTCACTAATAACAGACCTCAGCCCACAAGCTCGCCTCGTCCAGTCACTAATAACAGACCTCAGCCCACGACGAATCATTCGTTCAGACCGACGGGTAACAGCGGGCATGGAGGAGATGGCAATGATGGCACACACTTCAGCCGTGACATGATAGGTTATGCGGTCGGCGTTATGCTGCTCATAGGCATCTGCGTGGCAATGGCAGCAGGATGGTCGCATGCCACGGCTCCCAAGCCGTACGATTATGCCAAGTGGCTAAGAACGGAATGGAACGGAGAGACAGGCGGAATGCCGACAACCTTAATTGTAGATACCGTCTGTGGCGACTCTGTTGAGGCACGCCTCATGATAAGCAAGGCAGGTGGTCTGGTGAAAGAGAATCTTAAAGGAAGTCTCGAGATAGCTTCCGAGGGATGTTACGTCTATCTGAGAAATTCTGATCCACAGACAAATGACAGTAGCGTCATACGCTTGCTTGTCGCACAGGAAGCAGTCAGAATGGGAGGGTCCGTGCAGACATCCGACTCCACGTCATTGGCAATGTCGCTCCTGCGTGCTGGCAGCAAGGAGAAGGTGGACGTTCAGACCGTCATATCAAAACCTAAGCAAAGCAAGAAGAACCGCAAGTCACGTTCAACCCGCAAGACGGACAACTCCAACGGTTCGTACAGTTCAAGTAGCTCAACCAACACAAGATCTACGTCGCATTCAGTAAGAAACAAGCCAACCGAGGAGGCACAGCCTGCAGCCAGCGAGCCGTCACAGCCCGACCCGTCGAAGGGAGGCTTCCGCCTTGAGGTTATAAAGAAGGAATAATCATGAACCAGACAGTATACAGACTTCTCCGTGCGCTCATGATGATGTTCATGTTAGCGCTTTTGCCATTGAGTACAGATGCCCGTCAGTTTGTTGTTGACCAGCCTTTGTCAGACAGCGTACGTTGTGAAGAGGTGGTCAGGAACGACACGGCGTGGACAACGAAAGGCGGGAATGCGCATATATATCTGCGCAATGGCGAGATAATCGATTCCTGCGGCTCTATATATAAGAGCAGCATAGTCTTCAGACACGGCAGCAAGTATTATTATCTCTCGCGCCACTCGCTTCTATGGAGCCGCACCAATGCGGATTATCTCTCTGATCCGATGACCTTCAAGCAGCACCTTGTCCATTCTTCTGTGGGACGTTTCTACAGTACGCTGTGGGCTTGCTGGACTGTTATTGGGCTTTTTGCCGTAGTAGTCATCATGCTGATATGCTGCAGGTTCTGGCCTCTTGCCATGGCTCAGGCATTGCAGGTGGTGATGCCGTTCAGCCTGTTTGCCGTTGCCGTCATTGAGGCGTTGGGCTATTGGGTGATGGGTAGCGACGCGTTCTGGTGGTGTAGTTCGGAGCGATATGGCTTCTTCGGCGTGGTGCTCCGTCTCATACCTTTCGTTTTCGTTGTTGGCTTTCAGGTTGTCAGTATCGGAATGTATGACTGGGTGTTGTTCCTTAATGACGGACCTGACAGTTCTCGCTCCATACACGTCAAGCCGGCAGCCGTCTGCATGGTGTTGTTCCTGCCTATAATGATAGGTTTGATAATCGTTGCAGAGCTCGTCTTCAGCCATACACCCGTATGGGCGGAATGGGTTATCGCTCTGTTCAGTATCGGCATCCTGCTTTACGGCATCGGCAAGACGCTGATGCTCAACATCCGGGAGACTAACGTGTGGAAGGGAACGCTCCTTACCGTCTTCGTCATCGTTTACATCATCGGATGTATTGTGGTGACAGTCTCTCTCGTTATGGTGGTGCTCAAGGTTATCTTCCAGTTGCTTTGCGCCCTGTTCCTGCTCTCTATTTTATTAGGTGGTTCGGCAGGAAACAACAAGATATATAAGGACCGCTACGGAAATCTATACAGACGAATATCATGAGAAAGAAGATAAGTACGGTGTACGAAGACTTGTTTTTCGTATCAGATAAGGAAATTGAAGGGTTGCGTAAGGCCATATACGAAAGGGGAGATATAGAAGCCACCTTCGTTTATGCAAGATGGCTGATAGTATGCGCAGACAGTTATTTAGATCCTTACAGTAAGGCTCGTTCCCTTCTGGAAGGACTCTATGAGCAAGGCTCGATGGAAGCCGCTGCCGAGCTGTCCGAATTGTGCTATAAGGGAATCGGAGGACCGGTTGACCGTGAGCGTGCCTCCAAGCTTCTCGAAGAGTCGGTGGCAGCAGGCTGCGATTATGGTCGCAGGATTATGTACCGAATCCTTATTTACGGACAGCGTGGCTTGAAGGCAGACCCGCAGCGGGCGCTCGACGACGTGCTTGCAGCCATTGCCGAGCGTGAAGAGCAAGGCTTGGCTTCCGATCCTTGGCTTACTTATTATCGTGGTTGTGCCGTGGAGCAGCTACAGAACCGTACAGCCGCACTCCCTTTCTTTGAGGAGGCGGCGCAAGGCGGTGTCATACGGGCTTGGCTCGACGTGGCAGTTGCCTATGGTTACGGAGACGATACGGAGTTGGTGAATCAGGACGTTTATATGCGTTGGCTGGCAAAGGGAGCCGGACAGGGCAATGCCGAATGCGCCTTCCTATATGCGCTGGAAAGCATGTCAGACTATGAGAATCTGCCGATGTTTACGCGTCTCTTCGCGCTTAAGGACTTCTTCCTGAAGCTTCGTAGTGCTTACAGAAACGGTGCGGTCACGGCTGCCGTCATCCTTGGCGACATCTATTATAACGGCGAATACGACCAGGAGGTTGATATGTATAAGGCTTGGACGTGGTATGAGAAGGCTGCAAAGAAGCTGGACATTACAGCCCTTGAGAAGATGTTCGCCATGATAAAGCACGGAAAGGTGGAGCGCTCTCAGGAAGAGGCGGACGAGATAGCCCTGAAGGGAGCGCGTCTCGACTCGAAGTATCTGCTTGCCGAAGCCGTCATTGCCTTCACGCAAGGCCGTCTGCAGGAACATGCCGACGAGATAAGCCGCTATTACGAGCCGATATTCGACAGCGACGACTTCTTCGACGGATGGTCTGCTCCCGAAAACGACACATGGGTGCATATAGATGATGACGACCTGCCCGACGATGACGGACGCTTCGATGCCTATTCCTAACCATTAAAAAGAAAAACCTGATATGCCAATCATAATTCATACCCACGAGACAGAGCGTCCGCTGATAGGCAAGAGCCATTGGTGGGGCGCTCCTGACCTGCCGGCGGACACGCCTTTTCCGTACGTGACGCTTGACGACGGCACGTCTGAACCGCTCACCTTTGTCTGTCAGATACGTTGCGAGGACATCGCTGCACACGACCCCGACGGACTCTTGCCGCACGAGGGAATGCTGTATGTCTTCGCGCCGCTCGACTATTATCTCGGCGATATGGACAGCCCGCTCGACTATCACACCAAGCCGTGCGTCTTCTATACGCGCCGCACCGACAATCTCCAGCCTTACGAGATGTGCTGGGAGGGAACCTATGAGAGCGTGTTCCAGCCTGCGGAGGAGATGGAGTTCGAGTATACTGACGAGTCTTCCGGCGACGGACACCGTCTGCTCACCCAACCTTATGAGGATGAGGTGGCTTTGCAGCACGCCGGACAGCTGTGTCTGCTCCAGATAGATGAGGACGACCGTTGGTCACTCCATTTCTATGACTGTGGCTCATACTTCGTCTTCCTGCCCGATGGCGAGCTGAAGCCCGAGGAATGGCGGCAGACCGATAGCGCAATGTTCTATTATTAATGTTTCCCTTCCCAATGTTACTAACCCTACGAAAAAGATAAATATATGGAAGATACGTATGATCTTAAAACCTATAAGGAGGAATACCGTCGTGTTCTTGACCTTGCCGAAAGCAAGTCGCTCGAAAAGACCGCAGAGGCTCTCGACCTTTATTATGACGTCTGCTGCGGTTGCGTACTTGTGGCAGAGGCGAGTCTGCGTGAGCAGGAAGACGAGTGGAAGATCGCCTCGCTGTGCAGAGTGCTGCTCAAGTATGCTGCATGGCTGGAAGAGTTCGACCACATGCTTGACTCCGCATACAGAGTTGTAAGCCGCTTCGAGGATTGCCTTATGGATCATCCGCGCCTTAAGCTTCGCCTTCTCGAGCTTGAGCTTGCCATCGTGCGACGTATAGAAGCACTCAACGATCACGAACTCTCGCATGCCGAAGACCTGGAAAGAGACATCAGCCTATATAAGCGCAACATCTACTTTGCCGACAACGACCAGCTCGACCAGATAGAGGAGCCTGGACGTTTCCTCAAGAAGGACCCCGTGGAATGGACAGCACGTTGGGAAGAGGTGATAGATGAGGCTGACCGCATGACAGAGGAGAAGCTGAAGAATCATCCGCGCGGCATGGGCTTCTGCCACGGTTTTTGGCATGAACGTCAGAAAGCGCTGAGAAAGCTCGGCGTTGTGTGGCGCTGCCCGACGGAAATGAATCCCGGAACGATGTTCGATTGATACATCGTCCGGTAAGTTCTGCCGAAATCAGAATCTGAATCCGAAGAACATCCTAACCCTCCATTTGTTTCGTTTTAGCTGGAGGTGGTCCTCATCACCAGCCACGGAGTAGTTGTATACGGCTGTGGCTCCGGCGAACTTGTTTCGCCAGGAATATACGGCGGCGGCTCGACTGGTGATGATGGCAGAAGGGAAATGATATTCCATGTTGTGGCGTTCGGTATGCTTCACGCCGTCGTCAGTTACGGTAGTGGTCTTCGTATAGTCGTGCGAATACACCGTTACTGTGGGCAAGGCGGAGAGATGGAACAGGAAACTACGGAAAGCCACAAGGTTAAAGGCATAGCCGGCGCCTACAGCCCATTCGTTGAGGCGGATGGTGAGGTCCTCGGTGGTGGTCTTCGACCCGTCGAAGCTTGCACCGATCATCCAGCTGCCGGCGCTGCGCTTCTGTATGTAGCTTTGGCTGAAGGCAGCAGGGAAGGAGAACTTGCGCGAGTTGAAGGCATAATAGAAGTTGATGTTGATGGCGTTCTGCGATATCTTTCCTTTGGGGATGTCTATGCGTTCCACGCCGTTGTCCTTATGTCCGTGCAGCGTCTTCGACGAGAGATAAACCACGTCGAAGCCATAGCGGTTGCTGTACGAGTTGAGATTGAACTCAAAGTCCTTGCTCTTTCCTGCAAGCTTGGCAGGATTGACAGCCACGCCGGCTGCCAGTCCGCGATATGCCACTGCCATACTCAGCGTACCGCGGCAGTCCGCCATCACGTGCGTGCGGTTCTCCACGCCCTGCGTCACCGTTGTGGTCTGCATGTCAGCCCCCGAGAGATTGCCTCTGAACTTGATGGTCCAGCGTGCGTCGGGTCGTGAGATATAATTGGTATCAAATTTTATTTTCTTGTATTTAGCGGCGAGAATGGAGTCGCCACAGAACAGCTTGCGGTCGTAGAAGCTCAGTCGTCGCTGTATTTTCGAGTAATGCTTCATAATCCTCAGCTTCTTCTTCTCGCTCATTCGGCTCTTGTCCAGTTCAGCCATGAAGATGGAGTCGCCCCATTGCAGCATCTGTCCGCGGTCCGCCGACTTCCTGAGTTCCTTTCTGAGGCTGTCCGCTATGCAAAGCAACTGCTTCAGCTTCTTGCGCGGCTTCTTTTTCTGCGCCTCTGCCGCGCCGACCGCCATAAACGACATCACCACCGCAAGCAACAGCGCCCGCAGCAACATCCCGTATCCATTATTTAGCTTGAGAATTCCGAACATATTATTTAGGTTTGTGTTTTGTTGAATGCAAAAGTAACTAATAGTTAGAAATCTCAATTATCATGTACTGCATTTTTTCTTGCATACAAATAGAAATTCACAAACTTACATGGCTGACAGGCAATAAAAAATGTGCAAAAACGTTATGATATATAAATATACTGTATATATATCCATCAAAAACAAACCTCATAATATTATGACCACAGACAACCAGGGCATATACGATGCCCGTGAATTGGGTAAGCCCAAATTTGTAGTACTCGGCATCCAGCATCTGTTCGCCATGTTCGGTGCCACCATTCTCGTTCCACTAATCACCGGACTGGACGTCAGCGCCACATTGCTCTTTGCAGGTATAGGCACGCTCATCTTCCATTTCGTCTCGCAGCTGAAGGTGCCAGCCTTCCTCGGTTCCAGCTTTGCGTTCCTCGGAGGCTACGCTTCCGTCAAGCAGCTTTGCGTGGCGCAAGGACTGACCGACGAAGTGGCGCTCAATTATGCCTGCATCGGCGTGGCAGCCGCCTCGCTGCTCTACTTTGTCATGGCGTTCCTCCTCAAGATGTTCGGCACGGAGAAAGTGATGCGCTTCTTCCCGCCAGTGGTGACCGGTCCGATGGTCATCGCCATCGGTCTGACGCTCTCAGGCTCCGCCATCAGCAACTGCCAGCAGAACTGGCTGCTCGCCATTACAGCCATCGCCATCGTCATCAGTACGTCTATCTGGGGCAAGGGCATCATAAAGATTGTCCCCATACTCCTTGGCGTGCTCGGCTCGTATGCTTTGGCTGCAGCGATGGGCGAAGTTGACTTCACGAAGCTTAGCGAAGCGGCATGGATAGGTCTGCCAATCAACATGGACCGCACAGCCATCTCCGTCTTCAAGGATCCCAACTTCGACCTTATCCTTACGTCCATCATCGCCATCTTCCCCATCGCCTTCGCCACCATCATGGAGCATATCGGCGACATGTGTGCCATTCAGAGCACCGTGGGCAAGAACTTCATAAAGGATCCGGGACTCCACCGCACGCTCTGCGGCGATGGACTTGCCACCTTCCTCGCCTCTCTCTTCGGTGCACCTGCCAACACCACGTACGGCGAGAACACGGGCGTGCTCAACCTCACCAAGGTGTTCGACCCTGCCGTTATCCGCCTCGCCGCCTGCTTTGCCATACTGCTTAGCTTCTGCCCGAAGTTCGCTTGCCTTATCGGTCTGATGCCGGCTGCCACCATCGGCGGTGTGAGCCTTATCCTCTACGGTATGATTTCGGCAGTTGGTGTGCGCAACCTCGTTGAGACTTCCGTCGACTTCTCTTCATCGCGCAATGTCTTCGTGGCTGCTCTCATCATGGTGGTATCCATCGGTGTGCAGTACGGCACGGACGGCGGCGTACAGATTGGCTCCGTCTCATTCTCAGGTTTGGCTCTCGCTGCCCTCGTAGGCATCTTCCTCAACGCCATCCTTCCTGACCAGCTCGGCATGAAAGTGAAGAGCTTTAACGGTAAGGACAAGAAGCATAGGGCGGACGTTATGCAAATATCACACAAAGAGTAAAAACATGTTACAAAATAAAAATCGGTTTTAGAGATTTGTTTGGCTGTTTTTGTGGGATTTTGCTTCGACATTGACCCTATAATATACAAGAAAAGCCTCTCTTGCCTTCCAATACAGCCACTGTTGGAAGGCAAGAGAGGCTTTTTTGTATGGCAATAGAGGCGGTATTGGAGTGGTAAAGTGGCTCTTTAGCAACCCTATTGTGCCAGTTTAGCTCCGCTATTCATTGCACACGTTTCTCTTTAATCGTATAATTAGTTGTGCATCAGTAAGCTATCGCTGCACGCTCAAAACTCAAGAATTTCGCACCAAAGATTTCTTAGTGCGCTCAACTGGGAGTATTGAGCATCAGAAATGCAAATATTTTATATGTAATCCTGATATCCTTGGTCTTACGGTTTCCGCTTCTCAAGCTTAAACCTCACTCCCACGTTAAGATTAAAGTTCAGGGGCTTTTCCTTGTATATGGTCTGCAGCGCCGAACCGTCGTCGAAGTAATAGCTGAGGCCAGGCTCGGCGTAGATGCCTACATTGTCAATGAAGTCAAACTGTATGCCTACTCCGGCGTTTATTGACATCTGCAGCGGCTTGCTGCTGATGTCGTGCGTGTTGGTGTATTTCATCGTATTGTTCTCTACATACCCCTCGTCCGTAGTGCCCGACACGCATTTCTCCGCTAATACTCCCGCCGTGCCGTACAGACTGATCCATCGCGACGACGCCACCTTATAGCTTACGTTCACGGGGATGCCGACGTAATGCAGGCGTTGTTCTCCAATGTATTTGCTCTCCCTTGAGGCGTCCTTGATGTCCGACGAGAGGCGCGTATAGGTCAGTCCGCTGCTGATGCTCAGCCGGTCAGTCAGAGCGTAAGCCACGCTCAGCCCTATGCGTATGGGCAGATGATGCTCATACTCCGTCTTTGTTTCCACGTCGCGGTTGACGCTGCTCATGTCCAGCATAGGCGAGTCCTTCGTATCCGCACCCCCCGGGCATGACAGCACAAGGTAGTCGCCGTAAGCGGTAGTGGTGCCCGATGCGCCCAGACCGCCCATTGCGCCCGTGCTGACGCTCCATCGTGACGGCGCGTCAGTAGAACCACTCCGTTCCGTCACGTCATTATAAGCCAAGAGAGCGTCGTCCTGATTCTTGCGAAGCATGCGGTTGTCCTCACGCTTCTCCTGCTTCACCTCCGTCTGTCCGTTCTCCTTTTTGCTGTTCTCCTCCTTCTTGCTGTTCTCCTCCTTGCTGCCAATCTCGTTAACGTCTGTCTCCGTTGAGGCAGAAGCCAATGTCGGTTGCTCTGTAGAGGCATTAGCCAATTTAGGCTGATCCGACAATAAATCGTCCGCAGAATGCGTAGCTTGCTCAGCGCAGACGCCCGTTGGCTCGTTGCCAATGGGCTTCTTGTTGGAAGCAAGCATATTATGATGATTAGTTGTGTTTGTCGGTATGTTTATATTGTCCTGCACATCATTGCCGAGGAAGTTATAACCTATGACGAGCGCCACGCTTGCTGCGGCAGCCACGCCGGCCACGCGCCACATCCTGAACGCAGCGTTACGTTGAGGCTTGTGAGTCAGCATAACACCATCATTCAGCTTCGGCAGTTCCCGGCTGATACCTTCCCAGAGTCCCTCGGGCGCGTCCTTCTCGTAGCTGCCCAAGCGGTCGTGTATGTCTTTTTGCCAATTTGTTTTCATTGTTATTATACTGAATTGATGGTTCTATACTGTTTTATCTTTCTCGCCAACATCGCCTTCGCCTTAAACAGCTGCGACGCCGAAGTGTTCTCCTTGATGCCGAGCATAGCGGCTATCTCCTTATGGCTCTTGTCGTCTATGACGTAAAGATTGAACACCGTGCGATAGCCTTCCGGCAGTTCCCTCACAAAACCGAACAATACGTCCGTCGGAATGTCTCCCGTATCAAGGTCGGAGTCAGGCACGTCCAGCAGCCGTTCGTCCATTTCGACGAAACTCAGTCGGCTGTTTTCGCGCAGGAATTTCAGAGTTTCGTTAAGCGTAATCCTCGCCATCCATCCTCTCAACGACCCCTTGCCTCTATACTCGAATTGTCCTATGGAGGCATATATCTTAAGGAACGCCTCCTGCAGCACGTCCTTTATGTCCTCGTCATTGATGAGATAACGCGAGCACAGGGCAGACAGATAACGCACGTGCTGCCGATAGAGCGACTCCGCGGCTGACGTGTCGCCCTTCTGCACTTTCTGCAGCAGGCGCTCCTCGCTATTGGTCTTGTTAAGAGTTATTCCGAACATTCTGATATTGGGTTGACAACCATAAAATCCATAAAGACTGTGAATCTTGCCTGGTGAGCAAGAGAAAAAAATAAATGGCACTATTGCCTGCTGCGAAGGCTGGATGCCTCCTCCACTATATATCCTTGTAAGATTCTCTTTCCTACGACATATTCCTTGCTAAGGACATCATTCTCCGGCTTGTAGAATGGTGTCTTTATGGACGCCAAGTGGAAGAGCGTGTGAGGCAGTATGTCTGAAGACATGGGCTTGCCGACAGCCTGACGGATGCGTTCCATGTGTTGTGGATGATTCTGGATGTATTTGTCAGAACACCATATCATCATAGGTATGTCATACTGGTATTTTATAGCTTCCTTCTTCTTGTTGCGCTCATGCGTTCTTCCCACAAAGTGGCGATAGTCATACACCTCTTCTCCGTGGTCAGACAGATATACTATTACGGATGGCGAGTCCTTGAACATATTGATAATCCTGCCGATGACATAGTCGTTATAGCATGTGGCATTGTCATAGTCGGCAATAATCTGTTTTTGCGAATCGCTCAAGTCGGCACGCCGTATGTCAGAAGCCTTGAACACCTTCAGGTCGTCAGACAACGGAAAGCGCTTCGCTGCATCCGAATGCTGCCCCATAAGATGAAAAATGTATAACGAATGCTTGCTTGTCGACCTGCGGTTCTCGTACGATCGGCTCTCCTTCATAAATGCCGAAAGCATATCGTCGTCATAATCGTATGTGTCGGTGTTGTGTTCGTTATAGGCTATGGGCATGATGTCTTCAGCGTAGAGGTACGACCCTAAGGCATAGTCGAAACACGAGACGTCAGCACCTGAAGGTCGCTGATTGTCCCACATCGACACGTTAAAGCCGGCTTTCTTGAAGATAACGGGGAAGTAAGGCCGCTCATGCCACGCCTCATTGTCCGAAATGCGGTTGGTGCTCAGCATGTTTTTCATTGAGAAGGTGGTCATATTGTATGTGGCTACGACGTCCTTAAAGACAAACAGATTGCCGTTTTGCTGCTGAGAACATAGCACGGGTGTGGTGTTGAGGTAATAGCCGTAAAGCGGCGAATGATACTTGTTGTATGATTCGCCAATCACCAATATCACATTCAGGCTGTCTTGTTCAGTGCTTGAGGCGGGTTGGCGTGCGGCATCCACACAGGTGCGGATGGCAGTCGCGTTGTCGTGCCCTGAAACATTAAGGTATTTCACGGAATAGAAAAGGTTGGTAACGGTGTTTTCAAGCGCATAGCTGCCGTGATGTGCCCGCCACTCCTCAATGTCGAACTGCGAGTTCAGACCTGCCAATCTTACCGACCAGAAGCCGAGGTATGCGCCAAGCGTCAGTAGCGGCAGCGCAATAAGCGCACAGACTGTCCTCTGCCAATCTCTCTTAAAGCGCACTACTTTCGGTTTTCTTTCCATGCAGTAAGTGGTAACGCCAAGACCGACTGTCAGGACAAGGCATTTCAGGGTGGCACCAGTAAAGATTGATCTGCTCAAAAACTCTGACGACTCTGTAGGGTTGGTTTCTTTCACCAACAGAAGAATCCATGAGGACAGTATGGTGCCGAAATTAAACAGCAGGAACAGATCGGTCGCCATCAGCAGGAAGGCGATGACATAGAGCAGGCATTTGATATTCTTCAAGCCGAAACGCCATACGATGGCAGAAAGGCACCAGCTGATAAAGGCCGAGCCAGAGAATATGATGAGAATGTTTCGCACATCATAGACCGACACTTCCGTCATGCTTTCCGGCAGCATACCTAAGATGTGTGAGAAGGATAATGCGAACGCAATAACGCTCCAGAATACCGGTTCGTTATTGATGGGGCCTATAATAACATTCGTAAGGCGGTTCAGATATTTCATTGTTATATGCAAAACTATGGGTGATTGTCTTTCTTTTTAATATCCTGACCAACGTGCAGCCAGTCATAGATATTGCAAAAATACAAATAAAAAACGTCAGTTACGTATCTTATGGCGGAAATGTGGGGCGGGAGTTCTCATAACTCTCAACTCTCCATTTTCAACTCTCAACTAAGATTTTAATCTTCCTCAAACAAAAAAACGAATAAATCATTTGTAGGGGCGGCTAAATTTAGTTAAATTTGTAGATATGACCCATACTTACAACACTCTCGTAGTCGTGGACGACAATGCTGCCATCCTTACGGCTCTTAAGATTTGCCTTGCTGCGGAGTTTGAGCGCATTGTCACGCTGACATCGCCCGACACGCTTGTCGCCACTCTTGCCAAAGAGGAGGCGGTGGATGCCGTGTTGCTGGACATGAACTTCTCGCTTGGCGTCAATACCGGGCAGGACGGACTGTTCTGGCTGCGGACCATCAAGAAGCTCCATCCCAATACGCCCGTCATCCTGATTACGGCTTACGCCGACGTGCAACTGGCGGTGAAGGGACTGAAGTATGGGGCTGCCGATTTCGTTACGAAGCCGTGGGACAACGACCGCCTCATTGCCGCGCTGCACGAAGCCATCGACAAGAGTCGGGAGGTCATTCCGCTCGAGCAGATGGAGCAGGAACATGTGCAGAGAGCTGTGGATCAATGCCACGGCAATATGAGCCGGACAGCCGAAATGCTCGGAATAACAAGGCAGACGCTCTATAAGAAGCTGAAGAAATAAAAACCAGAGATAAATGACCCCATATTATATCATAGCAGCTCTCGCAGCCGTCATCGTCATAATGATTCTTTGGCAATGGCGCCACCAACGGCTGCTCTCGCTGCGTGCCCAGCTGATGCGTGAGGCGCTGCGCAACCATGACTTCTCATTCCGCCTTCCCACGGACGGACTGCTCGCAGGAGAGCGCGACCTGCAGTCGGCGCTTAACGACACGGGCTTGGAGGTGAGCCGGCTGCTGGCGAAGAACGAGGTGGAGTCGTGGCAGAAGCTCACGCGCATTCTGACGCACGAGATTATGAACGCCACCACGCCCATCTCATGCATCAGCCAGGCTTATATGAGCAGCCCTGCCGTCAAGGGCACACCACTGGAGGAGGGCATCAGAGCCATACACGACACCTGCGCTTCGCTGAACGTCTTCGTGGACAGCTATCGCAAGATAACGCAACTCCAGAAGGCTGTCATTACCGACGTAAGCCTCAAGCCGTTCTTCGGCGGCATGAGCGCCATGTACGCCAATCTAAGGTTCAGCTGCGACATAGAGGACGACGTCACTATTCGTGCAGACGAGAACATGCTGCGGCAGGTGATGGCAAATCTGACGAAAAACGCTGTGGAGGCTGGAGCGCACCGCATGGACATACGCCTCAGACAGCAGGATGACCATACCGACATACTCGTCAGCAACGACGGTTGCCCGATGAAGCCGGAGGTGGCACGCGAGGTGTTCGTGCCGTTCTTCACGACGAAGAAGAGCGGGTCGGGCATAGGGTTGCCGCTGTCGCGCCAGATGATGATGGCGCAGGACGGCGACCTCTCGCTCGCCGAACGCCCCGTGCCGTCATACAGCACCACATTCATACTCACACTACAAACTTATACCCGATAATATATATATGTCTCACGAAACAATGATGCGCCTCAGAGACTTCTCTTGCGGACTGTTCTTCATGCTGCAGGTGTCTGGCACCATCGTAATGTACATAAAAGGCAGAAAGCACAAGCTGCAGCGTTCAGCCTTCTACTTCATGTTTTATCTGCTTCTGATAAGCGTATTCGAGTTTTACGTCTTCTTCATTGACAATATCCTCGGCAGCCAGGAGCGACCCGTCACCGACATGCTGCAGACCACAGCCGTGCCGTTGGCGCTGTTTCTGCTTTATCGCCTCACCCATCCTTACAACATGCGCTTCGTGGCAGCAGCCTGCAATGTGGCGCCATACGTCCTTGCCATCTCCTCATACATCGTACAGCCTGACAGAAACGTGTATGAAGCCATTCTGTGGGTGGCGCTTGCACACTCCATATTCATCATCCTCTACGGAGCCTATGCCGTGAAGCGATTCAACAGCATCATCATCCAGTCGTTCTCTTCAGACGATCGGCTCTCGCTCCGCTGGATGTGGTACATTCTGACGCTCTTTCTTGTGCTCGCTGCGACGTGGTTCGTAGCCACAAAGACTCAGTCGCCGCTCGGTGCGGCAGCGTATAACACCATCTGCTCCAGCATCTTTGCGTCGCTCTGCTACTTCATCTACCGTCAGGAGGACATGCTCGAGGTTCTTGACGCATCGAATAAGGAGAAGGCAAAGGCTGACGTTACTGACACGCCCCCGTTGACGTTGAAGGCGATGGACAATGCAGGTCCGGACTACCACTTTGCGCAGCATCTGGAGAAGGTGTTCGTGGAGGACGAGATATTCCTCAATCCCACACTCAACATCAACGACCTCGCACAGGCGCTCCACACCAACCGCACATACATATCCAACTATCTGAACCAACAGCTCGACACCTCCTTCTACGAGTATGTGAACGGATGGCGAGTGGACAAGGCGAAGCAGCTTCTCACCAATACTGAACTGACGCTCGAAGAGATAACGATGCAGTCCGGATTTAACTCGCTGAGCAGCTTCCGCCGCTACTTTGTCTCGGCTACGGGACTGACACCTTCTGCCTACAGACGCCGTAATAAATAACATATATACATATATACACATGAACGTAAAGATAGACCCTTTATGGAAGGAGCACATCGGAGCGGAGTTCGGCAAGCCTTACTTCGAGCAACTCACCTCCTTCGTGCGCCACGAATACGCCACACAGACCTGCTATCCTCCGGGAAGCCTCATATTCAATGCCTATAACCTTTGTCCGTTCGATAAGGTGAAGGTGGTGATAATAGGGCAGGACCCTTATCATGAGCCGGGACAGGCTCACGGACTGAGCTTCTCCGTGGCAGACGGAGTGGCGCTGCCGCCGTCGTTGCAGAACATCTTCAAGGAGATACAGGCTGACCTCGGCAAGCCCATTCCCGCCTCAGGCGACCTTACGCGATGGGCCAAGCAGGGCGTGCTGCTGCTCAACGCCACGCTGACCGTGCGGGCGCATCAGGCGGCAAGCCATCAGCGACACGGCTGGGAGGCTTTCACAGACGCCACCATACACGCCCTTTCCGAAGGACGTGAGCACTTAGTGTTCATACTCTGGGGAGGCTACGCACGCTCCAAGGCGTCGCTCATCGATGCTAAGAAGCACCTCATCCTACAGTCGGTTCATCCCTCTCCGCTCTCCGCCAACCGCGGAGGATGGTTCGGCAATCACCACTTCTCGCAATGCAACGCATACCTGCAGCAATGGGGAGAAGCACCGATAGAATGGTAGTAAGAAGAAGTAAAAAAAACAAGAATGACATTATGATATTAGAAATCTCCAATATACTGGTTTCCTCGGACATAATAACCGAGAATTTCTGTTGCGACCTCGACAAATGTAAGGGCATCTGCTGCGTGGAAGGCGACGCAGGAGCGCCCGTCACACTGGACGAGATTGGCGGCATTGAGGCGGTGCTCGACACCGTTTGGGACGATATGTCGGCTTCGGCGCAAGCCGTGGTGGACAAGCAGGGCGTGGCTTACACCGACCGTGACGGCGACCTTGTGACGAGCATCGTGGGCGGCAAGGACTGCGTGTTCACCTGCTACGAGAACGGATGCTGCCTTTGCGCTCTGGAAAGGGCTTACCGCGCAGGCAAGACGGGCTTCTGCAAGCCCATCTCATGCGCACTCTATCCCATACGTGAGAAGAAGTTTCGTGACGGCATCGTTGCCCTTAACTACAATCAATGGGACGTCTGTCGTGACGCCGTGCGTAAGGGCAACGAGCTGAAACTGCCGGTATATAAATTCCTGGAAGGACCGCTCGTGAGACGATTCGGCCAGGAATGGTATGACGAACTATGCGCCGTCGCCGAGGCGTTCCTTGCCTCTGGGGCGAGGTGATGCGCCGTTGCGATAGTCGGACGGCGACACGCCCATGTGTTCCTTGAAGTACTTGCCGAGGAACGACTGATTGGAGAAGTTGAGCGACTGCGCTATCTCCTTTATGCTTCTCTGCGATGAACGGAGAAGCATGCACAGCTCCATGATGACGTACGAGTCAATCCATTCGTTAGGCGTGCGCTTCGACACCGCCTTGACGGTCTCTGAAAGGTATTTCGGCGAGATGCAGAGCTGCTCCGAATACCATCCCACACGACGTTCCTCACGGAAGTGGCTCTCCACAAGCGTGAGAAACTTCGTGAATATCTCCTCTGCACGCGTGTTGTGTGTGGGCGAATGGGTCTGCACCTTATATATTTCGTCGCACATCTCGTACACCAATGTCAGGAACATCGACTGCACCATCTCACGCAGGAAATGATTGTCCGCAGCGTCTATCTTGCGCTTCATACGGAAGAATATGTCGGTTATCTCCTCCGCCTTGTCGTCAGGAAGATGGAAGACGGGATGGTTGCGGGCGAAGAGGAAGAGCGCAGACAGTTCGTGTATGCTCTTTATGGTGTCCTTGAAGAAGTCGTAATCGATGAGTATGCCGATGGCCTGGCAGTCGGGCGAGAGGGTATAGTCATACGTCACGCGGCCCTTGCTGACGATGATGATGTCGCCGGGACCTACGGTATGCGCCACCGAATCGACGAAATAGCTGGCATGGCCCTTCACGCACATGGCGAGGAAGAGGCTCTGCATGCGGCGCGGGTCTTTGCCGATAAGCACGCTTGTGATGTCGTCAAAGAGGAGAATGTCGTCGCCGACGTGGCTGCCTTCATGCTGACGTACGGAGCTGGCAACGGTTATGTCGCGATATTTTATATCATTGTTCATAGGTTTGCGGTTTTAGTGAGTGAGTGTCAGTTGAGTCGGATGCGCAACTGATAGAGCGAAGCGCCGAATATCATCAGCGAGAAGAGCATGCAAAGACCGATGCGGAGAGTGTCATGCTGGAAATATTCTGTAAGCGTCATGTCGGCGAATTGTGGCGCTATGCGGTAAAGGATAACCGCAATGGAATTGTTTACCCAATGAAACACCACGCCCGGCACGATGCTGCCTGTGCGGTAATACATCCATCCGATGAGCAGTCCGAGGAAGAAAGCGCCGAAGCCCTGCGCCAGATTGCCGTGAATGACGGCGAAGAGCAAGGCTGTTATGCCTATAGCCAGCCAGCGGCGCTGCTTGCCGAAGGCTGAGAGAAGGGTGCGCAGGATGGCTCCGCGAAACACCATCTCCTCCGCCAAGGGGGCGAGGATGCCTATGGCAAGGAAGCCAAGGTCGTGGCCCATCATGCTCTTGAACAGCTCGTTGTAGTTTTCGGGCAGGTCAATATGGAGCAGCTCTGTGGCTAAGGACGTGGGGGCAATGCAGCCTATGGCTATGCAGACCACCCAGAACAGCGTGAACCACTGGCGGCGCTGTACGTATTCGCGTGAGAATGGCGACCACTTGCGCCATGCGAACAGTGCTATGGTGACGGCGCTGGCAATGAGCGATATATATACAATGGCAGCTCCGCCTATCTTGGCTGTCTGACAGACAAATCCTACGATGCCGCCGATGACAGCCTGAATGAGGACGAACACCACAAGATACAGGGCTGACGATAATAGTTTCTGCTTCATATTATTCTGATTTTTTATTTCCATATTCTTTCTTTTATAGAGTTATCCGTATACGTTCTTACATGTTGATGATGGCCTCACGGTCTTTTTCGAGCTGTCTGCGGAGGTTGTCCACGCTGTCAAAGCGTCTTTCCTCGCGCATCCAACGGTCGGTCTCCACGCGTATTGTCTTGCCGTAAATGTCGGCATCGAAGCTGAGGATGTGCGCTTCGAGGCTTACGTGGTCGCGGCAGAAGGTGGGATTGTTGCCTACGTTGAGCAGTGCCTTATGCCACTTGCCGCCTTCGATGCTGACGCGGGCAGAGTAAAGACCCATGCGGGGGACGAGCTGGCACGGTTCGGCTGGTTGGATGTTGGCAGTGGGGAAGCCTATCTTCCTGCCCTCCTGGAAGCCCTCCACCACGCGTCCTTCGATGGCAAAGGGATGGCCAAGGCAGAGATTGGCGTTGGCAACGTCGCCCTTTTCGGCAATAAGACGTCTCACGAGCGACGACGAGACGCGCATGCCGCTAACGTCCAACGGCGGTGCCTGCACCACCTCCATGCCCATCTCGCGTCCGAACCGGACGTATTCCTCGAAACCTTCCGAACGGTTATGTCCGAAACGGTTGTCATATCCCGTCATGAGCAGGCTCACACCGAGACGGTCGTGCAGCACGTTCTGCATGAAAAGGCGTGCCGGAAGGGCAGCCATGGCAGCGTCGAAGTGGAGCGTCTCCACACGGTCAGCGTCCGTAGCGGCAAGCAGACGGAGCTTCTCGTCGAGAGATGTGATGAGGCGCGGCACGTAGTCGGTCTGTACCACTTGCCGTGGATGGCGGTCAAAGGTGATGACCATCGACTTCCTTCCGCTTGCATGCGCCATCTCAGTAAGCTTGCTGATAAGAAACTGATGGCCGCGATGTACGCCGTCGAAGAAGCCGATAGTGGCACAATAGCCATGATCGTCAGATGTAGGGGGTATGTTTGTGGAGATAGTGTTGTTCATACTTGTATGCAAAAGTAATGCTTTTCGTATGAACCGCAAAGGAATAAAGACTTTTTAAGGACTGGCGGAGCTTACCAATGGCGGAACAGCTCGATGCCCACGCGTATCGTAGCCTCCTTGAAATCCCACTTATGCTGAGACACGAACGCACCCACCGAGATGGCACGGGTGCGAAATCCGTAGCCCCACTCGATGTAAGGATTGAGGTTGCGCACGGCAAGGGCGTTAAAGTAGATGCGCTCCTTCTCAATGAGTCGGCCGCAGAGAGGCAGGCGTGACAGCAACATCAAAGGCGACTCGTAGGCTATGTTGGCACGCACGTAATACTCCGAAGCGTTATACCAGTTGGAGTTGAGAAGCTCGAAGGAGCACGCCCAGTCGTCATTCCATCCTCCCGGCACGTTGTTCTCGCGGAAGTTGGTATAGTCAAGGAAGTAGCTGTCAGGACCCTTGTGGGTGTAGAATCCGGCTCCGGCACGCATCTGCAGGGAGCTGAGAGCGGACAGACGATGAATGTATTGTCCGTCAATCTCCATACGCTCGTAGGCGGTGTTCGATCCCATCAGACCGCGAAAGCTCCGCTCATAGTCGAGAGTGAAGACCGGACCGTTATATCCCGTGGGACGATAGGTCAGCTCCAGGAGCGGTGCCACGGACGTATAGTGTGATGGCTTGTCTGCCTGAGAGAAGCCGTCCGTGAAGATGGCGCGGCGCTTTCGGGTGATTATGCCCGTCTCAAGGCCCCATTGTGGAGTGGGGTCGTAGTGGGCGAAGACCTTCAGATAATGGCTTCGGAAGTAAGTAAGGTTGAGAGCGTCCCAGTCGATGGAGTCGGCACGCTCCTTCTTTATGGCGTCCACCACCTCCGAACTGGTCATGCGTCGTCCGCTGTCCCATTCGGTTCGGATGTAGGCGTCGTGCTTGCGGTCGAGATAGAAGGTGAAGGGAAGGTTGAAGAAGAACTGCTTCTCCTTGAACGCATAGCCAGCCTTGAAGCGCAACTGCAGCGCCTGATGGTCGTTAAAGTAGTAAGATCCACGAATGTCGAACTTGTATGTGAAGCCTCGGCGCGAGCTGTAGCTGAAGTAGAGCGGATTGAGGATAGGCGCCACACGCACCGATCCCTGCCCTTTAGATCCGAAATCCTGCTTCATCTTGTCCACCAGACCGCGTCCCACAGCCCCCCAGAAGCGGTGTGAGAAAGTCTTATTCTGCTCCTTGCCGTCGCTGCGCAGCGTGTCGTTGCCCTTGTTTCGGGCAGCATAATACTTGTGATAGAGATATTCCTCATGGCTGGTGAGAGGAATGGGGCGTACGCGATTGATGAGCGCCGTGTCGCGACGGTTGACGATGGTGTCGCCGATTACCTTCGGAAGTCCGATGGCAAGCGTATATTCAGACGTGATGTCGTTGCCGAGAAAGAGGAAGCGCGAGTTGAGGCTGCACTCCGAAGGCAGCACAGACCACGCGCCCTTCGTGCCCATTGTGACGGCGATGTGGAACCTTATCATGTCGTATTCGCCGTCAAAGGCACCCTCAAGGATGCGTCCCGAATGGATGTCGACACGTGCCCATCCCCTCACCATCTGCGTATTGTTGGTACGCGGACGGAAGCTGACAAGCGCCTCGTTCACGGAGAACGGCGTCACCTGATAGCGATAGAAGCGGCGGTTGCGGAAGTGGAACGGCGAAAGCACCCTGCCTTCGATGAGCATCTCCTCGTAAGGACGAGGCGTAAGATACTTGAAGAGCGTGGGCATGGTGTTCATCTGGTGCGGAACAGTGGAGCGGTCGAGCAGTCTCTTCGCCTTAATCTCACCGTTCTTGCCGATGGTGATGCGGTCATAAGTCTCGCCTATATACTCGCGGTCGCCCCCGTTTGCAACGGCAAACATGGTGGGGATGGCAAGCAGGATGGCATTTCGGCGGTTTATGCGGATGTCATACTTGAGGTATGCACGCGTGTCGACGGAGCGCAGACGTGATGTATCCACAGTGGAAGCATAGCGGAACACACGCGACATGACACGAAATCTGTAACTCCTGCCCGACGCCATGGCGAAAGAGACGGTAAGCAGGAGGAGGAAAGTCAGGACGGTTCGCTTCATATTCCCCGCCGACACGGTTATCCTCGAAAGATTTGTCATATATAAGGTGTGCGTAATGTTAAGTGTTGACATTATGGTAAGTAAACCGATGGACGACGTGTGCAAAAGTAATGAAAACATTTGTAAACGCAAATTTTAGTGGAATTTATTTGGCGTTTCCCTCAAAAAGTAGTATCTTTGCATCCGCAAACTTATTCCACACAAGGTCTAAGTCGGACTTGTAGCTCAGTTGGTTAGAGCAACAGACTCATAATCTGGAGGTCCCTGGTTCAAGCCCAGGCTGGTCCACGCTTCTATTACAGCGACTTACGTTTCGGCGTAGGCCGCTGTTTTTGGTTTCTGCGTAAACAATGCGTAAACAAACTGTTTGAGTTGGGTGTGTTTACGCAATGATGCTCTGTGATACCCAGCAACCATATAATCAAAAAAACAAGTCCATTGACATATAGTATATATGCGGATGGGACTTTAATCGTTAAAGGTCAAATTCAAAAGTCTTGTTTGGCGCAAATAAAACTAAGCCTTCATAAAATGGATGTGTGGTGTCGTATTTGCCATAATAATCCGACTCATAAATTTTCATGCAGTATTTGCCTGATACCACATTGCTGAGTTTGAAACTTACATCATATCTGCAATAACAATTAGCTTCCACTGTTGGGTCTGGAGTATACGGTATCAACACTATGGCGATTTCTCCGTCATTAGCTTTTACAGACGGACGGAATTCATTCACAATGCAATTTGCTTCAAGGTCTGTGAACTTGAAGGTCGCCACTCCATTCTTATCAACGGAAATAGACACTTGGGGCTTCTTTTCCATTTCACTTCTGTAATACTCAGGCCGACTCTCTTTTGCAGAGAAAGACCTTGTACACCCAGTATTAACGATGTCGCTCAGTCTCACAGGCTCTGTTACATTTTGTTCAGACGAGCAAGAGGCTAACATGAGTGCTGATAAGACACATCCGAATAATGTTGTTTTCATAAATCTTCCATTTTATATTAATGTTCGTATATTCTCTATCAAAGAGTAGGTGTAAGTTAGGTGTTCCAATGAAGATAGCACTCTCTCCTGCAAATTTAGATAAAATTTCCGAATTATAAGCCAGTTGGGATAAAAAACAGAAATGAATACCTCCGAGTGCTCGCTGCCTCATGTACACAAACACATGAAGCGTCGTCCTGTATATGCACACAGCAAGGCATGGCAGAGATTGGATGATTCTTTGGTGGAATTGACAGACTCACGTCTTAATGTAATACTTGACGAGCAAGATTCCGCATACGATTGGACAGCACAAGTCATCAAGGACGCTACGATAGACGACCTTGACTCCGATGCCATCCTCCGCAAGCGCAAACTGATAGAAGGTCGTTTACCACATATCTTCATAGCAAAGGATATTGCCCAAGTGACAGACCAGAAGATAGAATATTCCAAGCACAAGGGATTGGATGATAAGAAATGTGAGGCGTTGCTGCTCGGTTCGTTGAAGGATCATGGTTCGTTGACGAAGCCAGAAATAGTGCGTCTGCTTTGGGACGTGCTGCCAGACCAGTTGGACGACAAACAGAAGAACAATAAATTGGATTATTTGCTTAAACGATTAAGGAAAGCAGGAAAAATATGGACTGAAAGAAATGAAGTTACTTCTGTATGGCACCTCACGGAAAAATAGTTAAATTCCGTGAGGTTACAAGCTCTTTTCCGTGAGGTATAAGCCAAATATGTAATATGTATTTGTGCTGACAATCAGTCTATTACAGTCACTGGTGAGCTTGCGGAAAATTTTTATTTCAGAAAAATTCCGTGAGGTTTCCGCACATAAGCCCTCAAAACAGACCACCCTCAATAAGTAGTGCCACTTCGCCGTTTCTTTTCTCCTTCCAGTCAAGGAGCTGTTGATATATTTTTCGCTTCATAGTAACGCATTTTACACCTTTTTGAGATATTTAATCTTTGTATAATACACCTTTTTGAGATTTATTGCAAGCATTACATTGAAAAACTATTAGTGATGCTATAAAACTGTGATTATGTTTCTATAAAGTCAACAAGTTTATGAACGTAAGTTCGATGTTAAAAGAATGTGGCTTTGTCTGCCAATGCAAATATCGCACAAGAGTAAAAATATGTTACAAAAATAAAATTGATTATAGAGAATCAAGTGGCGGTTTTTGTAGGATTATGCAGGGCTGAAAGCACTCTAAAATATCAATAGAGCCTCTTTTGCACTCCAATACTACTACTATTGGAACGCAAAAGAGGCTCTATCGTATCATAACAGTTGATGTTTTGCAATGCAAAAGTGGCTCTTTTGCAACCTTAACAGGCTTGTTTCGCTATGCTGTTTGTTATGTCTGAAACCTAATAACAGCATAACGTATTGTGTGTTAGCGTGTTAAGCGTAAGCGTTCAAAACTCGAGAATTTCGCACCAAAGATTTCTTTGTGCGCTGAACTGGCAGTATTGAGCGTTAGAAATGCAAATATCGTGACGTGTGAACCATCATTAAGAAATATTTTATTACCTTTGCATCGTTTTATAAAGCATTTTGCAATGGCTTTATGGCAAACCGAAGCATATTGAAAGCCGTCAGGATAACAATGAATACACATTAGATATGGATAACGTCAACGATTTTTTCGCCACGCTAAGCTCGATTCTTTGGGGCTGGCCCATGATTGTACTGCTACTTGGTACGCACGTTTTTCTTACCGTCCGCTTGCGCTTCCCGCAACGTAAGCTGTTCACAGCTATCCGTATTTCCGTACAGCGCGACAAGTCGCAGAAGGGTGACGTGTCGCAGTTCGGGGCGCTTGCCACAGCCCTTGCCGCCACCATCGGCACCGGAAACATCATTGGCGTTGCCACAGCGGTGGCGTTAGGCGGTCCGGGAGCGGTGTTCTGGTGCTGGCTTACCGGCGTGTTCGGCATTTCGACGAAGTATTCCGAGGCGTTGCTTGCTATAAAATACCGTGTGAAGTCTGAAAGTGGACGCATGCTTGGTGGTCCGATGTATACTCTGGAACGTGGCTTGGGATGGCGTAAGATGGGAATGTTGTTTGCCGTGTTTACAGCCATTGCTGCTTTCGGCATCGGCTGTACGGTGCAGGCCAATGCCATTTCAACGATAATGCACGCCTCGTACGGCATCAGTACTGAGGTGAGTGGCGGCGTGCTGATGCTTCTTTCGGCGGCTGTTATCATCGGTGGCGTACGAAGCGTCTCGAAGGTCTGCAGCATGCTGGTGCCGCTTATGGCATTGCTTTATGTGTTAGGATGTATATTTATATTGTGTGTGAATGCCGGTTATGTGATGCCTGCGCTCAGGCTGATAGTTTGTTCGGCATTCTCGCCCCAAGCCGCAGGTGGCGGTTTTGCAGGTGCCTCAGTCATCATGGCTGCCCGTTACGGCATTGCCCGCGGACTGTTCAGCAACGAGTCAGGACTTGGTTCGGCTCCTATTGTCGCTGCTGCTGCCCGTACCAAGAATCCGGTACGCCAGGCTTTGGTTTCCTCCACAGGCACTTTCTGGGACACGGTGGTGATATGTGCGCTCACCGGACTCGTAATCGTAAGCAGCATCATTGCCTATCCTGACATCGACTATAGCAATGGTGCGGAGCTTACGAAGATGGCTTTCTCGAAGATTCCCGTCATCGGTCCGTTCATATTGAGTTTCGGATTGCTCACTTTCGCCTTCAGCACCATTCTCGGTTGGGGCTATTATGGTGAGCGTGCTATGGAATATCTCAAGGGTAAGCGCTGGACTCACGCTTACCGCATGCTCTACATCGTTGCCGTTTTTGTCGGCAGCGTCGCCAATCTCACTATTGTGTGGAACATTGCCGACTGCATGAATGCGCTCATGGCCATCCCTAATCTTCTGTCCTTGATAGGTCTGAACGGCGTCATCGTACACGAAACGCGCAAGTATCTGTGGCGCAACCGGCTCGACCGCGAGATGAACGACTGACCTCAGCCTTCCTGCTCCCTTAATTGTCTTAGCAGAAATTCCTCCAGCGTCTTCTTGTCTGGCAGCTGCAGCATATCAGAAGTCTTGAATTGGTCCGACAGTGTCGGACTAGTATTCATGTCTGCAAATATACTCGAATTCGTCAAACCGCTCAAATCCCATTTGCTTTAATGCTTGCTTGCTGCGCTCCCTGTCTTCCGGCGTATTGAATTGAGGAATGAGCGGTAGGCGGATGATGATTTTGTCTTTATGCTTGGCGTGGGTGGAGAGCCATACGAGGTTGTCTATGACTTGCTGGTTGCTCTTGCCCGTGTAGGCTTGATAGATGGCGGGGCTCATGTCCTTTATGTCGATGATGAAGGAATGGATGACGGGAGCCACTTCCTCCAAGTGGCGGCGAGGCACGTTCAGACTTGTCTCCATCGTAAACTGCCATCCTTCCGGGCATTGCCCGCAAAACTCCTTTATGAAGGAGCTTCGCAAGAGCGGTTCGCCTCCACCGAAGCAGATGCCGCCTCCCGTAGCGAGGAAGTAGAGATTGTCCATCTCCACGTCCTTCATCAGGAGTTCTGCGTCCGTTTCCTTCCATATGTCTTCGGCTTCAAGGCATTGCGGATTGAGGCAGTACTTGCAATGTAGAGGACACCCGTGGAACGCCACGAGCGTGGTGACCCCCTCACCGTCTATCGTAAGGCGGTGGCGGTCGATGCAGATAAGTGGAACTGTTGTCATTTTATTCTGTTCGGAAAGATACGGGTACTGTGTATTTTGTCTTCACCGCTTTGCCGTTCTGTTTACCGGGATTCCATTTCGGCATACCATTCACAATCTTAACAGCCACCTCGTCACATTCAGGCGTAAGGCTTCTCAATACCTTTACATCACTAATGCTTCCGTCCTCATTGATAATGAAGCCGACCATCACTCTGCCTTGAGCTGCTCCTTCACACATCTCTTTCGGATAATAGGTGTTGTCCTTGATGTATTGCATCAATGCTTTCTCGCCACCCGGAAATGAAGGCATCTCCTCGGCAGCACCGAATATCTTGCTGCTTGTTTCTTCCGGCTGACGGTATGGAGCAATCCCTAACAGTCTGGGGCTTTCCTCTTTTGCTGGCTTCTCCACTCTTGGCTTGGCATTATCCGAAACCGTTCTTTGTATCTTGCTGTTCGAGCATGCAGTCATGGCAACTATTCCAGCAGCGACGCCTGCCACCTTGATAGCCGTTCCAGCCATCTGTCGGAGCCTCAACTCATACTCCAGGTCTTTCACTTCCTGCTCGCATTTCGGGCAAGTTCCCCTGCATTCGCCCTTGAAGTGACATTCCTCGGGTGAATATTCAATTCCGTTGGCGTCCGCTATTTCCTTGCGGATAGCCTTAAGCGTATCGCAGATATTGCGTCCTCTGGTTTTCATATATAGTTGGTTTTAGGTGTATTACATTTATTTGCAAAAATAACATATTATCAGCAAAACTCTTTGTGATTTAGTAAATAATTATCTGTATCTTTGTGACTGACAACAAAACGTAGTGAGATATGAAGAAACTGATGGCTTTTTTGATGTTCTTGTCGGCAACGACGATGGGGGCTGCGGCGCAGGAAGTGTCGGGGCTGACACAGCCCATAACGCCTTCCTATTCGGACATTCTGATGATGAAGGCGATGGTGTCTTCTGATGTTCTTGCCACGCCAGTCATGATTTCGCCTATGCCTATGTCGTTCGCTGTAGAGAAGCCGCTTGCCTACGGTTATGATGCGAGCCATACGGAGGCTACGTCGATGGAGGTGTCGAAGAATCTGAGTCTTACTGCCGTAGGAAACTATCGCAGCTACATCGGACTGATGGATGTGCAGTCGGTGAGTGGCGGCGTGCAGTACAGTCTTGGCGATTTGACCGTGCAGGGCATGCTCTCTGCCAACCGCTACCTCTATTACGGTCGCGTCACCTCGCAATACGGCGTGTCTGGACAGATAGCCTACAGCTTCAGCCCGAACCTTTCTCTGACCGTCTTCGGCACTTACTACAACTCCAACCCGTTTATCTGCATGGCTGCATTCCCGTATGTGCCTACCACAAGTTACGGCGGATATATGACCGTTGGCAACCGCCGTTTCTACATGAATCTCGGTGTGGAGCGCCGCTACAATCCGTTCGAGCGCAAGATGGAGACCGTTCCCATCATTTCGCCTGCATTCAAGATTTCCAATAAAGTGACCGTAGAACTCCCCTTGGGCGACTTGATAGAGCATCTTGTTGAGGAGCTGGTGATGAAGAACAACGGGCACGGACCGATGGTGCCACGCAGAAGGTAAAGGGATTATAAATTTCAATCTATCCGACTAATTCCTGTTTAGCGGATGGCGGATGCCAGCCGCTATTGTATGATTTTCATACACTTTTCGTCTGATTTGCTTTCGTTTCTTGTTTTTCTTCCGCTTCATTATTACGTCGTACGTTTCCAGTCGTTAAATTTGCAACGTAAAAACAAAGAAACGACATGATGAAGCGATTATTTCTTATTATTTACGTCATTGCTGCCGCCTTGCCGCTGTCCGCTTCAGAGCCTTGGACCGTGGAGCGCTGCATGCAGTATGCCGCCGACCACAGTCACGGCGTGCGCCAGCAGCAGTTCGCCCTTGAGGACAGCCGTGCGGCGAAGACACAGGCCATCGGCGCGTTCCTGCCGAGCGTCTACGGCTCCGTGGACGGACAGATTAACTTCGGTCGTGCCATCGACCCGTCCACCAATACCTACACCGATGTAAGTACATTATATAACGGTTACGGTTTGCAGGCGTCGCTCGTGGTGTTCGACGGTTTGCAGCGATATAACAATCTGCGGCTTGCCAAGGCTAACGAGGCAATGGGTCGCAGCGGCGTAAGGGCAGAGAAGGACGATGTGGCGCTGAAGGTCTATAAGGCTTACATGGACCTCGTGTATTGCGAGGGTGCTGTCAGCCAGACCGCCAAGAAGCGCGACGAGAGCCGTGAGCTGCTCCGTCAGACCAGTGTGATGGCTGAGGTGGGGCAGAAGAGCGATGCCGATGTGGCGCAGATGCGTGCCACGCTTGCCGCTGACGAATACGAGTTGGCGCACATGCAGAGTCAGACCACCAAGGCGATGTTGGCGCTGAAGCAACTGATGGGATTCCCCGTCGACTCCGCTCTCGCCGTCATACAACCGTCCTTCGATGACGAAATCCTCACAGCCGATGACGCTTCTCAGATATCCGCTTTCGCCGCCACAGACAATCCGCGCATCCTTAAGGCGCAGCAGAATGTGGAGGCGGCACGCTACAGTCTGCGTGCAGCACGCGGAGCATTACTTCCGACAATCTCTCTCTCTGGTGGCGTGTCCACTTCTTTCTTCCGCAATATGGATAAGGGCGGACACGCTTCCTTTTCTTCCCAGTTCCGCAACAACGCCGGCGAGTACGTAGGGCTGTCGCTCTCAATTCCGCTGTTCGACCGCCTCGCCACATATTCCACGATTCGCCGACGCAAGACGGCTCTCGTTCAGGCGCAGGAGAACCTCGCGTACGAGCAGTCTGAACTGCGGCGCATCATTGTTGAGGCTGCCTCGGACGTGGCGAACAGCACGAAGGAGGTGGAGAAGATGCAGGAACAGGTGGAGGCGGACAGCATCGCCTCACGCCTCACCACACGCAAGTATGAGGAAGGCTTGGCATCATCCATAGACGTTAAGACGGCAGCTGTGACGCTGCTGCAGAGTAGAGTGAGGCTGTTGCAGAGCCAGCTGACCATGGCTTATAACAAAAAGCTATTAGCATATTATAAAGGAGAAAAATTATGGACCGACCTATAGAAAAGAAATCATTCATTCGCCGTTACGCTTTGTATATTGCGGCGGCGGTGGCAGTGGTGGCGCTGCTCACGTGGATAGTCTTCGGCAGCACGGCGAGCACGATGACCGTAGAGAGAGCTGACGTCACGGTGAGCGATGTCACACGTGGCAAGTTTGACGACTATGTGCGTCTTAACGGACAGGTGGTGCCCATCCAGGTGGTGCAGATATCGCCTGAAGAGGGAGGCATCGTGAGAGAAAAGGTTGTTGAGGAAGGCACTCGCGTGAAGAAAGGCGACGTGATATTGCGACTGAGCAACAGCAATCTGGACCTGCAGATTCTCAATGCTGAGGCTGAACTTGCCGAAAAGCAGAACCTGCTGCGCAACACACAGGTGACCATGCAGCAGGACAGGCTCAACAACCGCACGGAGGAAGCCACGCTCGACATGGACTGCAATCGCAAGCTGCGTGCCTTTCAGCAGAACTCGCGCCTGTACAAGGAGAAGCTCATAAGCAAGGAGGTTTATCTTCAGAGCCGCGAGGACTATAATCTCGCTCAGCGCAAGCAGCGTCTTATAGGTCAGCGACTGAAGCAGGACAGCGTCTATCGTCACGTCCAGATGGCGCAGATGGAGGACAATCTTCAGAATATGCGCAAGAACGTGCTGCTCGTTCGTGAGCGCAAGAACAAGCTGGAGGTGCGCTCAGCCATCGACGGCGAGTTGGGACTGCTGGACGTGGAGCTTGGTCAGAACATACAGGCTGGTCAGAACATCGGACAGATAAACGATCTCAGCGACTTCAAGATAGAGGCGAAGATAGACGAGCACTACATCGACCGTGTGCGTCCGGGACTCATCGCCACCATCACGCGCGACGGCAAGCAATATCAGTTGCGTGTCCGCAAGGTTTATCCCGAGGTGCGCGACGGATCGTTCCGCACCGACTTCGTCTTCGTAAGCTCGCGTCCAGCACAGATGCGCAGCGGTCAGACTTACTACGTGGAGCTGGCTCTCGGCAAGTCGTCGCAGGCAACGCTAATCCCCCGCGGCACCTTCTTCCAGACCACCGGCGGCAACTGGATATACGTGCTCGACCGTTCCGGCAAGAAGGCGTACCGCCGCAGCATAAGCATAGCCCGCCAGAACCCGCAGTATTATGAGGTGACAGAGGGCTTGGAGCCTGGCGAAAAGGTAATAACCAGCGGCTACGAAGCATTCAAGGACAATGAAGTATTAATTTTAAAATAGTAATAATCATGATAAAGACAGAAAATCTTTCGAAGATCTTCCGCACGGAAGAAGTGGAGACAGTGGCTCTCAACGGTGTTAGCATAAACGTGGAAGACGGTGAGTTTGTCGCCATAATGGGACCGAGCGGTTGCGGCAAGTCGACGCTCCTCAACATCCTCGGACTCCTCGACAATCCAAACAGCGGCGAGTACTGGCTCGACGGCGAACCCGTTGGCAAGCTGAAGGAGAGCGAACGCACGAAGTATCGTCGCGGCAGGATAGGCTTCGTGTTCCAGAGTTTCAATCTCATCGACGAGCTTACAGTAGAGGAGAACGTAGACCTGCAGCTACGTTACCTCAACGTACCGTCAAAGGAACGCCGTGAACGCGTAACTGAGATTCTCCGCAAGGTGGGACTGAGCCAGCGTGCCAAGCATTATCCGCAGCAACTCTCCGGCGGTCAGCAGCAGCGTGTGGCTATAGCACGTGCCGTGGTGGGCAAGCCGAAGCTCATCCTCGCCGACGAGCCGACAGGTAATCTCGACTCGAAGAGCGGACTCGCTGTAATGGAACTGCTCTCGCAGCTCAATGCCGAAGGCACCACCATCGTGATGGTGACCCACTCGCAGCACGACGCCATGATGGCGAATAGAATTATCAACTTGTTCGACGGACAAGTGGTGGAGAATAAAAATATTCTTTAGGAGGATAGCGTATGAAAAGTTTGCTTTATATGTTTCGTCGCTACCGCGTAGCCACTCTGCTCAATCTCTTAGGATTGGGTGTAGCCGTAGCCACGTTCTATCTGTTCATGACGCAGGTGATATACAACCGCACGTATAACCATAACATTCACGACTACAAGCACATGTATCGCTTGGAGATATATGGCGGCTTGTTCGGCGAAGACTGGGGTTGCAACATCTGTCGCCCATTCGTGACATTACTCAAGGAAATACCGCAGGTGAAGGACGCAACCTATATCAGTCCATATATCAACAAGACAGATGTCAAGGTGGGCAACCGTACCATAGCAGTTCCTTTGATATATATGGGAAAACCTGGCATAGAGTTCTTCACGGGCAAGCTGCTCTCGGGGTCGAGTAAGACATGTGGAGATGGACATAATGTTATTGTAAGCCGAAGTACAGCCGAGAAGATGTTCGGCACGGTGAATGCAGCAGGCAAGACGTTTGAGTGTGAAAATGGCGATGGAAGCAAAACTACCGTTACCGTAGTTGGTGTGAGCGAGGATATGCCCGACAACTGCACTCTGCCTAACGGCGTGTATATATGCGAGGACGAGAGGGGGCTGAATGATTGGATCGAATGGAGCTACAATATCTATATGCTACTTGACGATGGTGCCAACCCTAAGAAAGTGGAGCGTGCCATAAAACTTGCCTTTATGAAAGAAAACGGCTATAGCGAGAAGGACGAGAAGAAGTTTGACAAGGAGGTCAACATGAAAATCCGCATCACTCCCGTGGACGACATATATTTCTCAGGCGTAGGTCCGAAAGACCGTGGCAATCGTGGCTTGGTGGATGTCCTGACCGTTGCGTCGGTGTTTGTGCTGTTCATTGCCATGCTCAATCTGCTAAACTTCTCGCTTTCTGAGGTGCCGATGCGCATGCGTGGCATCAATACCCGCCGTGTTATGGGAGCTTCTATAGGAAGTTTGCGAATGAAGATGATATTGGAGAATGTGGTCTTTGCCTTCGTGGGATTGGTTATAGGCATTCTGCTTATTGTTGCCTTCCAGCGCAGCGAGACCTGCATGAAGCTGGTTTCGGGCGACATCCATTTCGCTTCACACATGGTTCTGGCTGCGGCAATGGCTGTTTCGGCTCTCGTCGTGGGTGCCTTGTCGGCAATGATTCCTGCCTTTTACAGCACGTCGTTCGCGCCGGCAATGGTGCTGAAAGGATCGTTCGGACTCTCGCCGCGCGGCAGACGTCTGCGTATGGCTATCATGGCGGTACAGTTCTGCGTGGCTTTCGCATTGGCTATATATATAGGTGTGATGTCGAACCAGTCGAGCTACATCTTCAACAGCGACTACGGATTCAACAAGAACGAGGTGTTCTATGCTTGGCTTTCGCAGGAGGCGAAGGCTAAGAGGGATGCCATACGTGCCGAACTGAAGAAGCTTCCGTTCGTGGAAAGCGTCGGTTTTGCGCAGAATGCCATCGGCACAAGTGATGGTTATATGAGCTGGGGACGTGGCGTTAACGAGCATCAAATGACGCTTCAGGTGCTGCCTTGCGACTATGAATATCTGCGCACCATGCAGCTGAAGATTACGGAAGGTCGCGACTTCCGCGAGGCGGACATGAAGACGGGTGCCTACGTGCTCAACGAGGCTGCCATGAAACAATACAAATGGCTGGCGGTAGGCGACTCCATAGGTCGTCAGAACGAGTGGGGACCAACGAGCAATTATCTCATTGTTGGCACCTGCAACAACTTCAAACTCAAGTCTATGCGCTGCGACAACAGCAATGTGGCTGTGGCGTTCATCATCTTCGGTCCCGATATGGAACAGTGGGGCGATCGCTGCAATCAGGTGTTCGTACGAGTGGCGAAGGGTCAGGATAAGATAGAGGCAAAGCATCGCATAGCCGAAGTTCTGAACAAGCTGGACGGATCGCAGAAGTATGAGATGGATTTCCTTGACGACGACTTGCAGTGGACCTATATAGAAGAGTTCCGCTTCATCTCGCAAGTGAAGCTTTTCGCCATCATCTGCATCATCATAACCGTCATCGGCGTCTTCTCTCTGACAATGTTCGAGACCGAATACCGTCGTAAGGAGATAGCCATCCGCAAGGTAATGGGTTCGTCAGTAGGCTCCGTGGTCAGTCTCTTCGCCCTGCGTTACGCCGTTCCCCTCATCGTAGCCTTCGTCATAGCGGCTCCTATAGGCTGGTGGCTCAGCAACAGCTGGCTGCAAAGCTTCGCCGAACACACGCCAATACACTGGTGGCTCTTCCCCATAAGCTTCGTAGCTGTATCGGCAGTAGTGGTGCTGACGGTAGTGGTGCAGTCGTGGCGAGTTGCAACGGCTAATCCGGTGGAAAGCATAAAGACGGAGTAAAATAAAAGAAGGGAATTGAGAGTCTTATTTATAAACTCTCAATTCCCATTAAAAAGTTACTGTAGCAACCATTTCCATACTGGAATTACTTCTATTTCCTCATCCTCAATAGTTATTCTTTTCTCATAATCACGAGTTATGATACATCCTTTGTATCCAGGAAATGCTTTCAAGAATTTAAGTAATCCGCCAACCTCTCGTTCATACGTCGTTTCGTCATTCAAGTTGTATGCCACCTGAATGGCGATTCTTTCAGTTGGGACACAGAAGTCTATTTCTATATTCCTGTTATAGTAGTAGAGCAATGTTTCCTCTTCTGTGTTTCTGTATCTTCGGTTTAATTCTATTGCTACAATATTTTCTAACAGTTTGGTCTCACCTTGAAATAAGAACAGGCTTAGTATGCCATTGTCAGCGACGTATCTCTTCTGAATGGTGCTTTGTTCGGTTATTGGAGAAGCCAGGTTGGGTATAGGGAAGAAGAGGTAAGCGTCTTGCATATATTCCAGATAATCCTTAAGTACAGGTAGGCTGATGGTGTCGCCCGTGGACTTTACAAGGTGCTGTAATCTGGTTTGTGATGATGGCTGCATTACGCTGTCTGCAAGTTTCTTAGCCAGGAATCTGAATACCCTTGTGTTTCGGATGTTGTTTCTCTCTACGATATCCCCAATCAGGATTTTTTGATATAGAGCATTCAGATACTCACGTTTGTCGGGTTGTTCAAACGATTCGGCTATTCCTCCCTCGTAAAAATAAGTATTGAATGATTTGGCAACCAATGCCATTGTTTGCTGATTGTATTCCCAGTTCTTCTCGATAGGGACGTGATGATAGGCAAGATATTCTTTGAAAGAGAAGGGAAATATTTCTCTTGGAATGTATCTTCCACCTAATGTAGATGCTATTTCTCTACTGAGCATCTTGGCATTGCTGCCAGTAATCATAACCCTATACTTCGAATCTGCCAATCTGCGTGCAAATTTCTCCCAGCCGTCTATGTTCTGAATCTCGTCCAGATAGATTAATGGTTGTAGACCGGGATATAGCTCCATATAGGAATCCAGAATGGTGCCAAGTTCTTCGGCTTTCATATATGAGAGTCGTTCATCTTCAAAATTAATGTAGAGAATGTTCTCAACTGTAGCATTACCTTCGTTAATTCGCGTTTGAATGTCTTGGTACAGAAGGTATGACTTGCCGGCTCTTCTCAGTCCCACTAACACGTAGTTGGCTTTGTCGCCAAACGTAATCTTTCGATGGGTTAACTCGTAGCTTGGTATGGCAACTTGCTTTTCTATGATGATGGTTTTGATGATTTGCTTGTCCATTTCGTAATTATTTTAAAGTATACTTTGCAAAAGTAGCGAATTATTTTAAAGTATACTTTATAATATTGCTGAAATCTTCTCTTTTACAAGCAAATACCCTCCATTTCCTGCACTTGTTCTGGCTTAAAGTGGCGGTCGCCGCTGATGGTTATCTTTCGCATGAATGCTGGAGTGAAGCGGGCGAAGGCTTGCTCGTCCATTTCGCCGGAGCAGACGTAAAGGAGGTTGCCTATTCTTATGCGTTCGCCACGGCGGCATCCTCGCAGCGTAACACGTACGAAGCCGAAGAATCCTGGGGCGAAATCGTACGAGACGGAATGGCTGTCTATGATGTCGAAATAGCGTGGATGGAGAATCGTGTGGGGGCGTTGAACGTTGTCTGTCAGCGTGTTGTACGAGTGGTGACTGTAGCCGAATATGCTCTCCGCCGTCACTCCATTGTCATGTACGGAGGCTGACGGATAGCCTTCCGTGGGGACGGCTGGCTGCCAAAGGGCTGTCGCCATGTCGCCGTAGGCAGGGTGGGGGATGTCCTCCGAGGCGTCCATCGTCTCTCCTTCCTCCGTCATCCATCTGCCGGCATGGCAAGACATCCAACCTTCCTCAGTGCTCCAAGCGAACCGTTCGCCCATAATATCGCTCCCGAAGAAGCTCACGGCAAGCGAGGCAGGCTCACGGCGAAGCAGCGAAGGGCTGGTCCGGACAGCCACAATGTTGGTGTCGGGGCGCAGGAAACGTGTCACGTCGTAGGTGGAGCAGGACGGCAATCGTCTGTCAGAGGGCGTATAGAGCGCCGTAGAGACGTTCCTGCCGTTGACGTAAAGAACATAACGGCAGTCGGCTGCTACGGTCACAGCGGCGCGATAAGGGCGTTCCTTGGCGATGAAAGTGCGTCGGAACCAAAGGCAGTCCGTGCCGTTGGCACCGCCAGCGGTCATCCAGCGCCCACCGAAGAGTTGCGCTGAGGCTGTGATGGCAGAGAAGACGATGATAAGAAGAAGGAGAATGCGCTGCATTTGTATGAAAGTGTGAAAGCGAAAAGGGCTTGCACCGTGAGTCAGCAATAGAGTCACATGGTGCAAGCCCTTGATGTTTGTATGTATTAACCTTTATGCGTCAATGTTGGCGTATGTGGCGTGTTCCTCTATGAACTTGCGGCGCGGCTCCACATCGTCGCCCATAAGCATTGAGAAAATCTCGTCCGCTTCGGCGGCATTGTCGATGGTAACCTGCTTGAGTCGGCGTGTTGTGGGGTCCATAGTGGTCTCCCAAAGCTGTTCAGGATTCATCTCACCCAGACCTTTATAGCGCTGTGTGTGGATGGCCTTGCCGTCATCGCTGCCGTTGCCGTAGGTGTCGAGGAACGCCTGGCGCTCCTGCTCCGTGTAGCAGTACTGCTTCACCTTGTTCTTGTAAGAGCACTGGTAGAGCGGCGGGTTGGCGATATAGAGGTGTCCGTCCTGGATTACCTTCGGCATGAAGCGATAGAAGAGAGTCATGATGAGCGTGTCGATGTGCGAACCATCGACGTCGGCATCGGTCATGATGATGATCTTGTCGTAGCGGAGCTTGTCAATGTTGGCCTCCTTGTCCTCCTCGCCGTCAACGCCGAAGCGTACGCCGATGCTCTGGATGATGTTCATTACCGATTCAGACTCGAACACCTTGTGCCACATCACCTTCTCCACGTTGAGGATTTTGCCTCGCAGCGGGAGGATGGCCTGAGTGTAACGGTCGCGTCCCTGCTTGGCAGATCCGCCGGCGGAGTCACCCTCGACGATGAATATCTCGCACTTGCTGGGGTCACGGTTGGAGCAGTCGGCAAGCTTGCCGGGCAGACCGCCACCCGTCATCGGGTTCTTACGCTGCACGCTCTCACGTGCCTTGCGTGCTGCGATACGTGCTGTGGCTGCCAGAATAACCTTCTCGCAGATCATCTTTGCCTCCTTCGGGTTCTCCTCCAGGTAGTTGCTAAGAGCCTCGCCCACTGCCTGCTGCACGGCTCCAGCCACTTCGCTGTTGCCGAGCTTGGTCTTGGTCTGTCCCTCGAACTGCGGTTCAGCCACCTTGATGGAGATAACTGCGGTGAGTCCTTCGCGGAAGTCCTCGCCTGCAATCTCAATCTTAGCCTTCTCTATCTGCTTGGAGATGGCAGGGTCAGCGTCTGCATAAGCCTTGAGCGTACGTGTGAGAGCGGCGCGGAAGCCAGTGAGGTGCGTACCGCCCTCTATGGTGTTGATGTTGTTTACGTAAGAATGGATGTTCTCCGAGTAGTCGTTGTTATACATGACAGCCACTTCGATGGGTATGCCCTGCTTCTCTGTCTTGAGATAGATGACGTCGTCGAAGAGGTGAGTGCGGTGACGGTCCACGTAACGCACAAACTCCTTCAGTCCGTCCTTGGCATGGAATACCTCCTCGCGTGTCTTGCCTTCCTCGTCGGGGCGCATGTCACGGAGCGTGATGCGGATGCCGGCGTTAAGGAAAGCCAGCTCACGCATGCGGCGTGCCACGATGTCCCACTGGTAGTGAGTGGTGGTGAAGATGGTGGGGTCCGGCCAGAACTGCTGGCGTGTACCGCGCTGTGTGGTCTCGCCTACAACCTTTACGGGATAGAGCGGCTTGCCCTTCTCGTATTCCTGCTGATAGATCTTGCCGTCGCGGAACACCTGCGACTTCATGTGAGTGGAGAGCGCATTTACGCAGCTCACGCCCACACCGTGCAGACCACCGCTGACTTTGTAAGAGCCCTTGTCGAACTTGCCTCCGGCGTGGAGGACGGTCATTACCACTTCAAGTGCCGACTTGTGCAGCTTCTTATGCTCGTCTACGGGGATGCCGCGTCCGTTGTCCTGAACGGTTATCGACTCGTCCTCGTTGATGGTCACTTCGATGTCCGTGCAATAGCCCGCCATCGCCTCGTCGATGGAGTTGTCAACGGTCTCGTTGACGAGGTGGTGGAGACCCTTTTCGCTGATGTCTCCGATATACATCGCAGGGCGCTTGCGCACTGCCTCAAGTCCTTCGAGGACCTGGATGTTGCTTGCCGAATAGTTGTTACCGGCGTTCTGTGTTTCTGCCATTTTTGATGTTGTGTATTATAGACTACAAAGGTACTGATTTTTTGTGATTTTCAGAAATTATAATGTTAATATTTAGCCGTTTTGAATTTCTGTTTGTATGCTGATATTTCAGAAATTATCCATAATTTTGCAGTATGAATAGAAAAATGCTTTCGATTGTTATATTACAGTTCGTCATGTCGATGCCGGCGGTTGCCGCAGCCGACTATTTTGACGTTGTGCCGCTGTCGTGCCGCGAGGGTTCGGGCAGCGTCAGGTATGAGGCTTCCGTCGACTTTCCTGTCGGTGGAGGCATGGAGGTCATGGCTGCTGCAAAGGAATGGATAGGTGAGATACTTGAGGTGGATGGAACGATGGCTGAGCAGGACGTGAGCGGCATGTCTGCGGACGATTTCGGACGCTTGCTGGACGCTGTGGCTGCCGATTTCGTAAAGACGGGTGACGGACACCGTGAGGTAAACATCACGTGGCTCTATGAGGATCCGACGTGCGTCAGCTATGAAGCGGTGGTGACGGATCGTGATTCGATGACGTGGACCGCCAGTTCGGTGGCTACATTCTCTAAGCGAGACGGCCACAGGATAACGCCGGAGGAGGTGTTCAGCTGCGACGAGAAGCAGATAAAGCGCCTTATGTGGCAGTATCGCGGCGACCTGCCGATGGAAGTGTCGTCCCCTGACGCTCTCTATGTAGGCGACGTGGCGTTCATTGACGGATGGGTGATAGTGATTGGTCCGGCAAGAGGTACGTCAGGAGCTGAATACAGGCTGCGCTATCCGGAAATAGAAAAATGGTTGATACCGGCAAAAGGAGAAGGCTATCTGAGCAGGTGAGGAGAGCTGACTTTAACTGATTTTACTTTACACTTTTCTTGTTGTTTTACTAATTTACTTCA
>ERZ1023869.7-NODE-7-length-124580-cov-33.998033_pt1 | contig 124580 bp, 87 predicted proteins | sample MGYA00380390_ERZ1023869 | MGnify/ENA primary metagenome ERZ1023869 (study PRJEB33179, sample SAMN07449005) | human gut metagenome | biome: Human-gut; feature: Human associated habitat; material: Faeces | host: Homo sapiens | place: India: Bhopal | collected...
TGTGGGCGTTGACGGATTCGAACCGCCGACCCTCTGCTTGTAAGGCAGATGCTCTAAACCAGCTGAGCTAAACGCCCTCTCTTAATTGCTTTGCTTTCGTAAAAGCTTTGTTCTTAAAAGCGATTGCAAAGGTAGCGGGTTTTTCTGAAACCTCCAAACTTTTCAGCAACTTTTTTCATCTTTTTTTGAAAAAATCTTTATTTTGCTGTTTTCACATTATATATATAGGGTATTTTCGCGTCGGAACCGACATCCTTGTACGCTGAAACCATATTTTAGCAATAGTTTACCATTAAAAGAAATGGCATGACAAAAAAGCCATCAACGTAGCATATAGACCCTTTTTGTGAAACATGACTTCTTGTCTGAATAACATGTCTTCTTGTCTACCAATGCAAATATCGTACTTAGAGTAAGAATCTGTTACAAAAAAAATTTTGATTATAGAGATTTCAGACTGGGATTTATTGAGGGTTTTATGGCTTCACTCAATGTCTTAGTATGCATTAGAGCCACTTCTACACTCCAATAGTGGCAGTATTGGGAGGTAAAAGTGGCTCTATGACGATGCAAAAGAGGATGTATAAGGGTGTAAAAGTGGCTCTACAGCAACTTATTAGGGTGCTTTAACGCCTGTTTTTTTTGAGATATTTTGCCAATACCCTTATAACTCGCTGTGTATAAACAAAATAGCCAAGACCGCTCAAAACTCAAGAATTTCGCACCGAAGATTTTGTAGTGCGCTGAGCTCGCAGTTTTGAGCGTTAGAAATACAAATATTGTGTCTGACATACCGTCCAAATCAGGAATTCACATCACCGGTTACTGGTCAGGGTTCTCCACGAATCCCTGATATTCGGGTGTTAAGGCTGACATCACAGCCTTATAGCTCTCCTCTTCGAGGTGCTTGATATTGTCGCTGCCCTTGCCGATAGGCATGATGGGCTTGTGGATGGTCAGCTTCAGCGGATGCCATGTCACCCACTTCATGTCGCGCATTCTTGGCATCACGTCAAACGAACCGTTGATGGTGAGTGGCACTACGGGCAGCTCGATGTCGTCGGCAAGCATGAAGGCGCCACGCTTGAACACTCCCATGTGACCCGTGAACGTGCGTGCGCCCTCGGGGAACACCACGAGCGACATGCCTCCCTGAAGGGTGCGGCGAGCCTTGTCGTAGGTCTCGCGGATGCGGCTCGGTCCGCGCTTGTCCACGAAGATGTGGTGGGCAGACTCGCATGCCTTGCCCACGAAGGGCATCTGGCGCAGCTGACGCTTCATCATCCACTTGAAGTTGCGGCAGAGAAAGCCGTAGATGAGGAAGATGTCGAAGGAGCCTTGGTGGTTAGCCACGAAGACGTACGACTGGCCTTTCTTGAGGTTCTCGCGGCCTTCCACCTTCACGGGCAGCAGAAGCACACGTACGATGAACTGTGCCCACAGCTTGCCGGGATAATATCCCCAGAAGTGACCGTTGCCGATGGCGCAGCCGATGATTACCACAATGGATGTCAGCACGGTGTAGACGGCGATGAGCGGCAGGGCTATGAACAGCTGATAAAGTCGATATAGATATTTCATGATGTTTCTTTTTTATTTTTTCAGGATGATTACTTATTGGTTTTCTTCAAGGTTATTTCCACCACTTCCGGATTCATATAGAAACGGAAGGGCACAAATCCGCCGAGTCCGGTGGAGACGAACAGCTTGCGCTTGCCTTCGACGTAGAGCCCGTCATCTTCCTTCCCTACAAGCTCTGTGGGGCGCAGTCCGAACAGGCTGATTTGTCCTCCGTGCGTGTGTCCGCTGAGCGTGAGCTGCGCATTGGTCAGCGGCAGTATGTGGCGGCGCCAAGCAGAGGGGTCGTGCTGTAGCATCACTACGAACGACTTGGCGTGGATGCCGCGCATGGCCTTCTTGAGGTCTGCCTTGGCAGGGAACGGCGGGCGTCCGTCGTTCTCTCCTCCGGCTATGACGATGGAGTCAGAGCCGCGTCGGACAATGCGGTTGTCGTTAAGAAGCAGCTGCCATCCCACGGAAGTCTCAAAGTCACGCGTCATTCGCTCGTTGCGCAGGGCTTCGTCTGGCGGCAGATTGACGTAGCGACTGTAGTCATGATTGCCGAGTACGGACATCACGCCGTCCTTTGCCTTCAGGCGTTTGAGGGTCTGCGCGAAGCGAGGCAGTTCGTCAGGACCCATATTCTGGATGTCGCCGGTGAAGACGATGAGGTCAGGACGCATGTCGTCAATGGCTGTGACGGCACGCAGCATAAGCTCGTCCTTCATCGAACCGAGATGCACGTCGGTGAACTGGGCGATGCGATAGCCATCGAACGCCTTAGGAAGGTCGTCAAACTCGATGGTAACCTGACGGACATTCAGACGGTCGGTGCCCACCATCGTGCCGTGGAAGAGGATGTAAAGCTCGGCAAGCACGAGGACAAGTCCTACGTAATTGCCCCAATTGCGACGGAGCTTCAGCATGCGCCTTGCCAGTCGTCCCGCCAATGAGCACAGCACGAAGGTGAGCTTCGGCAGCACCACAAGGGCGGTGATGAAGAGGTAGGTGTTGAAGAGTGTGAGGTTGTGCGGGGCGAAGTCGCGCGTCAGCGACACGCCGATGGTGGAAACCATTATAAGCAGCGTCGGCAGCCACCACGCAATGCGAGCCCATACGTTCCCCAACCTGCGCTTCACGTATCTGCGATACATATAAATGTCAGGCAGAAGCGTGACCAGCAGTATTATTATTGATATTCTTGCTATCATCTATTAATTCTCATAATTGAATAAATCAGAATTGCAGACGTGCCGCAAGGAAGCGTCTTGCCAGCTCCACGGGTATGCCACGTCTGCGTGCATAGTCGCGCAGCTGGTCCTCGCCTATCTTGCCCAAGTCGAAATAGTGTGCCTGCGGATGTGCGAACATCAGCCCGGAGACAGAGGCATGCGGCTTCATTGCCCCACTCTCCGTCAGCCTAATCCCTATCTGCTTCATGTCTATCAAAGAGTCGATGAGGAAGTTCATGCTCGTATCGGGCATGGAGGGATAGCCAACGGCGGGACGTATGCCTTGGAAAACCTCACGCAGCAACTCGCTTATGGAGAGATTTTCGTCGGGCGCATATCCCCAGTAGGTCTTTCTTACCTCCAGATGCATCACCTCAGCCGTGGCTTCCGCCAAGCGGTCCGCCAACGTCTGGACGAGCATCCGCTTGAAGTCGTCCTTCAGATAGTCGTGTTCCATCTCCGTGTCCACGGTGGTGGCAAAGGCTCCCACCTTGTCCTTCACGCCGGACGAGAGAGGTCTGACAAAGTCGGCGAGGGAGAGATATGGTCCGGATGCGTCAGCCACATACTGCTGTCTGAGCATCGGCATTCGCGTGGTGCCCACGATGATGTCGTCGCCGTCGCTGTTGGCGTCGAACACACCGAAGACGGCGTGCGTCTTGTAGCGAGCGTCCAGCACGTCGAGCATTCGGTCTGCCTCCTTCCGCATCTTGTCCTTCTCGGCTTGCGGCTTGCCGGAAAGCCCCCAGGCATGATAGAAGTATAGCCAGTTGATGTACGGACGCAATGAGTTTATGGAATAATCTTTTCGCTCAGTCATGCCTTAAGCAGTTTCGTCCGTTCTGAACATCAGCGCTTCGCCACGGCTTTCACCGTCGAACGTGCCGTTGTCGTATATCATGCGACCGTTGCAGATGGTGCTGACGACGCGCCAGCGGAAGGCATGGCCCTCCATCGGGCTCCATCCGCACTTGCTCTGAATGGTCTCGGGGGTGACGGTCCAAGGCTCGCCAGCCTTTACGATGGCGATGTCCGCCTTATATCCCTTCTTAATGAATCCTCTCTTGCTGACGCTGAAGAGTCGGGCTGGATTGTGGCACATCAGCTCCACAAGACGCTCGATGGTCAGCACGCCCTCGTCAACCAGCTCGAGCATTGCCACGAGCGAGAACTGAATCATCGGCATACCTGACGCTGCCTTGGCGCATCCGCCTTCCTTGTCGGCAAGGAGGTGTGGCGCATGATCTGTACCGATGGTCGTTATGCGTCCGTCGGAGAGAGCTTTGCGAAGTGCGTCGCGGTCGTTGACGGTCTTGATGGCAGGGTTACACTTTATGCGTGTGCCCAGTCGCTCATAGTCTGACGACGAGAAGAAGAGGTGGGCGATGACAGCCTCAGCCGTGATGCGTGGGTTGTTGCCGAAGAGTTTCAGCTCGCGTGCCGTGGTAAGATGAGCCACGTGGAGCCGTGCTCCTGCTTCGGTGGCAAGCTCTACGGCTGTACGGGTGGACTCATAGCAAGCTTCTTCCGACCTTATCTCGGGATGATGAATGACGGCAGGGTCGGCACCGTACATAGCCTTCGCCTTCTCCATGTTGCGGTTTATGATGTCTGTGTCCTCGCAATGTGCCATGATGGGAAGTGTGGCTCTTTGGAAGAGCGCCTTCAGCACGTCGCGCTTGTCGACGAGCATGTTGCCCGTGCTGGAACCCATAAACAGCTTTATGCCCGGCACACGGTGCGGATCGATGTCGCAAACGGTGTCAATGTTGTCGTTAGTGGCACCGATGAAGAAGCCGTAATTGACGTGCGAACGTCTCGCAGCCTCCTCCATCTTGTTGTCCAGAGCCTCCAAGGTGGTGGTCTGCGGTTTGGTGTTGGGCATGTCGAAGTAAGATGTGACGCCGCCGTAAGCGGCTGCACGGCTCTCTGTCTCAATGTCAGCCTTCTGTGTCAGGCCAGGGTCGCGGAAATGCACATGGTCGTCAATCACTCCGGGTAAAACAATACACCCCGTGGCATCCACGATCTTGTCGTAGTTGCCACGGGGCATTTCTGTTCTGTCGATGATGTCTGTGATGATGTCGTCGTCGACAACAACCGAAGCAAGGCGTGAACAGCCTTCTTCCACGACTTTTCCTCCGTATATTAATGTCTTCATATTAAGAGTATTGTCGTTATTATCGTTATTGCTTATTGCTTGTTGTTATCAGCTCTTGCCCCTTACTGCGCTCCTGACGGCTGCGCCATCTCGTTAGGCGTTGGTCCCTCGGGCATCGGCTGTTGGGTCATTGAGGGGTCTGGGGCTTGCTGCGCGGGCGTCTTCATGCCATTCATGATGGCTTGGTTCTCCTGCGCCTTCTCGTAATAGTCCTTTACGTAGGGGTCGTTCTTGAACTTGTCTGTGGCCTTGCTCCATATATCCTCTATCCACGGTGTGAGCTCCGGATAAGGATTGCCGATGGTAACCATGAAGAAGACGCCCGGACCGAGCACGTTGTCGAAGTTGTCTGTCACGAAAGTGGTGACGAGCTTGTCCTCCTGTTCAGACAACCTTATAGCCTCCTGATGCAGTTTTGCATTGACAATCTCCATATCGCTGCCATTCATGATGGCGCGGTCGTGAGTGTGTAGCAGCTCTGCCTCCTGGTTCTTCAGCTGGTTGTAACGGTTGAAGAACTTGAAGAGTTCGTCGTTAAGCGGCGTTCCGCTTACCGTCTGCTGTGTATTGTCCAGCCTTATAGTGATGTCGCCCTTCTCTATTACGACGGGAATGACGCTCTCGTCGTCCATAAAGATGTTGGCCATGCGTACGGTGTCGTAAGTTCCGCAGAACTGGAATTGCCCGTGAACGACGTCGCACGAATCGATGTTCTTGAAGTCATTATTCTTCAGAACCTTAAGATACAGCATTCGTCCGTCAAGTGTAGACACATTTGACGTTCCCTGTATATTATACGAGTTGGCGCACGACGTAACAGCCATGACAATCAATAATGCGTAGAGTATTTTATTCATATATGCTAAAGTATCGGTCTTTTTTGTTACACAAAGGTACAACGTATTGCCGAATAAATTGCGGTTGTTTATGAGATTTAAATGATGATTATTCTTAATTTAGATTTTTTTCAGAATCCGGCAGCCTGTCTTCTTCCTTTTTAAGGAGATGTGAGATGCGGTGCATTGTGTAGATTTCGAGGATGGCAGCCACAAGAAGCAACAACACCCACTTGTTGTAGATGAGCTGCAGATAGGTGATGCAGTCGGTGAATGCGTCGCGCAGACACATGTAGGCGTTGTCCACCATGAGCAGTCCGGAGAGCACGAAGAAGAAATCAGCAAGAGTCATGATGCGCTTCAGGCGCTTTACGGTCGGATCAGTACCTTCGTATGTCTGCAAAGCCTGCATGGTGGCGAACAATAATGCTCCCACAAGGTAGATCCAACACACCACTTGCTGCTCGTAAAGAAACGCGAAGCATCCTGCTCCGATAACCATCAGCACTCCACCGATAAGGAAGAGCGCACTCTGTGTCTTATTCAGCTGTTTCATCATTGTCTGTATTTTCATTATCTGGTTTGGGGTCGTCGCTGAGTACGTAGATATCCTCGTCGTCCGTGTGCATGAAATAGCGTTCACGCGCAATCTTCTCTACGGCGTCCGGACCTTGTCCGAGTGCCTTGAGCTGCTTCATGTTCGCCTCATTCTGTGCGTTGTATTTCTCAATTTCGCTTTCCAAGTCGCTGATTTGCATCTCCAGTTGGGTGCGGCGCATGAAGCTGTTCTCATCGACAAAGCCGACGAGCAACACACAAATGATGATGGTTATAGCATACTTGTAGTGGCTAATGAGGTCAAGGATTGGTTTTAAACGACTCATCTGTTTTATTGTTTTGACTGCAAACTTACTACAATTTTTCCGTTTTCTTACACGAAAGTATGAATTTTTAAGTACTTTTGTATATAGAAAACCATCTACAACAGTATTAGCATATCATTATATGGAAGACTATATCGTATCGGCACGCAAGTACCGTCCGATGACTTTCGACTCCGTAGTGGGACAGGCTTCGCTTACGACGACGCTCAAGAACGCCGTTAAGAGCGGCAAGCTGGCGCATGCCTACCTGTTCTGCGGACCGAGAGGAGTGGGAAAGACTACGTGTGCGCGTATTTTTGCCAAGGCCATCAACTGCTTCAACCCCACTGCGGACGGCGAAGCATGTGGCGAGTGCGAGAGCTGCCGCGCTTTCAACGAGCAGCGTTCGTACAACATTTTCGAGCTGGACGCAGCCAGCAACAACTCCGTGGAGCAGATAAAGTCGCTCATGGAGCAGACACGCATCCCGCCGCAGGTGGGCAAGTACAAGGTGTTTATCATCGACGAGGTGCACATGCTGTCCACGGCTGCATTCAACGCGTTCCTCAAGACTCTCGAGGAACCGCCAAAGCATGTCATCTTTATTCTCGCCACCACCGAGAAACACAAGATTCTGCCTACGATTCTCTCACGTTGCCAGATTTACGACTTCGAGCGCATGACGGTGGAGAACACCATCGCACACCTTAAGATGGTGGCGCAGAAGGAGGGCATCACTTACGAGGAGGAGGCGCTGGCGGTGATAGCGGAGAAGGCTGACGGCGGCATGCGTGACGCTCTCTCCATCTTTGACCAGACAGCCAGCTTCTGCCAGGGCAACATCACGTACGCAAAGGTGATAGAAGACCTCAACGAGCTGGACGCAGACAACTACTTCCGCATCATCGACCTTGCATTGGAGAACAAGGTGAGCGACATCATGCTGTTGCTCAACTCTGTAATAGAGAAGGGATTTGACGGCGGAAACCTCATTAACGGACTTGCATCACACGTACGTAACGTGCTCATGGCGAAGGACGAGCAGACCGTTAAGCTGCTGGAGGTGAGCGAAAGACAGAAGACACAGTATAAGGAACAGGCTAAGAAATGCCCGACAAAGTTTCTCTATCAGGCGCTGAAGATAATGAATCAGTGCGACCTCGCCTACCGTCAGAGCAGCAACAAGCGTCTGCTCGTGGAGCTGACGCTCATTCAGGTGGCTCAGCTGACGCAACCGGAGGATGCGGATGGCGCGGGGCGTAGCCCCAAACAGCTGAAAATCCTGTTCCGACTTCTTACTCAAAAGCCCCGGAATAAAGCGGTCCAGCAGGTGGCTGCTCCGGGTGAAAACGTTCAGGGAGCAGCGGATAATGCTGCTTCCTCAAATGCTGCATACCCGCAAGGGACGGCTGACAATGCCCATGCTGCACCGCAAGAGGGCGCAGCTGCAACCAATTCAGGCATAGCTCAGACAGCTCCTGTAACACCAGGCGGCGCTCAGACATCAGCTTCTGCCGCTTCGCCGTCGCCAATGGGCAGACCGCTGAAGCTTTCCGGACTCGGCGTAACCTTTCAATCGCTGAAGAAGAAAGAGGAAAGGACTGCCCAAAAGGAAGTGGAGGTGACCAACAAGGACGAGAACGAGGAGTTCTCGCAGGACATGTTAGAGCTGCAATGGCTGTCGATGTGCAACCGTATGCCGAAGAAGATGATTGGTCTGGCGTCGCGAATGAAGAACGTCACGCTACGCATTATCGCCTTCCCGGAGATTGAAATCGTGGCGGACAATCAACTTCTGCTCGACGAAATCAATAATATAAAGGGACGTATCCGCGCTACGTTGGCGTTGGCGTTGCATAACGGCAACATCCAAATAACTCTCAGACTTGCGGCGCCGGAGGAGATAAAGAAGCGTCTGACGAAGAAAGAGGTGTTCGACGAACTCGCCAAGCAGAAGGAATTTGCCGCATTCGTCGAGGCGTTCGGCTTGCAAATGGTTTAGGAAAAAGAGGATAATGGAGACGTAACGGTTAAGGAAAGAACGTATAAGAGAAATGGAAAAGTCAGAAACAGCGATGGGCAGCAAGAGAAAACATTGGGCGGACGTTGTGCGTGGAATATGTATGACAGCCATCCTGTATGACCATACGGACATCTATTATTCAGACACCAACGTCCTGCCCTACGAATTGTATGTCCCGAATGCGCTTACCGCCTTCTTCATTCTGTCGGGATATCTGATGTATAAGCGGTCAGGATTCTGCCTGAAGAATAAGATAAGGTCCATTATGAAGGGGCTTCTGCTGCCTTACCTGATATTCACCATAGCCATGGCGCTACCCAAATCGTTGGCGCACGGACTCAGCTTCAATATTGCCGACATGCTTATCAATGTGTTATCGGGAAAGGCTTCGTGGTTTGTGGCAGCGCTGTTTATTGCCGAAATGCTGTTCAGCATCGCCATACGGCTGACGAAAGGCAGGACTTTGGCGCTGTTGGCGGTGGGAACCATCGGGCTTATCGCTTCCACTCTTATGCCTTATGCGGGCGAGCCACCCTTCCCTTGGCAGGCTGACAATGCCCTTCAAGCCATGTTCTATCTCAGCATCGGCTATGCCTATCATAAGCACGAGGAGGCTATCGAAGGCAGTATAAACCGCCCGCCGCTTGCCATAGGGCTGCTGTCGGTGCTGTTTGTCGGAATAAAGGCATGGGAGATGTATTACGATGTGAGCATGACAGAATGGTATATCAACATCGACTGCTATCCTATGTTCCTGCTCGACACCGTCTGCGGAGCAGCATTGCTGATACTTATATGCAAGCGTCTGCCAAGAATGCGCCTGATGGAGTGGACCGGAATCCGCTCGCTCGGCTTCTATTTTCTCTGCGGAGGCGTGCCTTTGACGGTCAGCATGGCGCTTCACCGCTTAGGTCTTGCATATAACGGGTGTTATCTGACCGTTCTGCCGGTCTTCCTTATTGTATATATACTGACGGCAATACTCGTCTGGGCATTATACAAATACGTGCCATTCGTATTCGGAAAACGGCGTATTAAAAGCTGAATAAAATGGGATATAAAGCAAAAGAGCAGGAGCTTCGGAAAAATCCGAAGCTCCTGCTCTTTTGCTTTTATCCATTAATCTTCCTTCTCTATAAGCACCACAGCGTATGCAGAGATGCCCTCCATACGTCCGGTGAATCCAAGTTTCTCCGTTGTAGTGGCCTTGATGGATACGTTGTCTATGTCCGTATGCATCACTTCTGCCAAGCATTGCTGCATCTGCGGGATGTGCGGATTGAGCTTTGGACGCTCGGCACATACCGTGGCATCCACATTTCCGAGGCGATATCCCTTTGTGGCGATGAGGTCAATGGTCTTTGCCAGCAATATCTTACTGTCCACGTTAAGCGTCTCGGCGGCTGTATCGGGGAAGTGATAGCCGATGTCGCGCATGTTGGCAGCGCCAAGCAAGGCGTCGCAGATGGCATGTATGAGTACGTCAGCGTCGCTATGACCGAGCAATCCCAACTCATAATCGAGCTTTATGCCGCCAAGCCAAAGCTCGCGACCCTCCACCAGCTTGTGGACATCATATCCGAATCCTGTTCTTATCTTCATGATTTTTATCTGCGTTTAAAAAGATCCTTTATGCCGTCCATATCGAAGGACAGCGTGAAACGTAATGTCTGGTCGAGCGGATTAGACTTTGCCGTGGCTATAACGTAACCTGCATCGAGCGAGAATACGTTCATCTTGAATCCGGCACCCACGGTGAAGTACTTACGATTGCCCTTGTTTTCCGACTCGTGATGATAACCGGCACGCAGCGCGAACTTGTCATTATAGACGTATTCAGCACCTACGCTCCAACGTATCTCCTGCATCTCCTCGCTGAATCCGCCCGGCGCATCACCGAAACTCTTGAAGATGCCACTAATGGACGACAGGTCATAGTAGTCTTTCTGCTTGCGCACCTCGAAGTCCTCGTCGCTCTCATTGGCACCCTTGATAGGCATGGTGGGGACGAGAGGCTTGTTGGCATCGGCTGCGATGGTGAGGCGGTTGTACTCATCAATGGGAATCATCAGCGATGCACCGAGACGCAGGTTGGCAGGGATGAACTCCGAATTGTCGTCACCGCCAAAGTTTATCTTCGAACCGATGTTCGAGATATCCAGACCCAAACCGAGCTGACACTCGCGTTGTCCGATATTGATATAGTTCTGATAATATGCGGCAAGGTCAACGGCGAACGCTGATCCCGGCGATGTGTCGTCACTATAGTCGTATGTAAGGTCTGAATAAATCCAGCGCACGGCAGCTGCAATGGAGAATTTCTCGCTAAGCATAAGCGAGTAAGCCACGTCCATCGACATCTCGTAGGGATTGATGGTCATCGAATTGTCGTTCGTAGAGCCCGAATTGGTGTAGACTTCACCGAGCGAGAAGTAACGCAATGACGCCGAAACGGCTGAATAGTCGCCGATGCGGTAATATCCTGCGAGACAGGCAAGGTCCATATCGCTGACAAGCTGACGCAGCCACGGAGTATAGTTGAGCGCCACTCCTGCACGTGAGATGCTGAATGGATACTTGGCAGGGTTCCAGTACTGCGACATGACGTCAGGGTCAGTGGCGGCACCGATGTCGCCCATACCGCCTGCTCTTGCGTCAGGCGCTATCGACTGTGACGTCACGGAAGCGTTTTCCGGACGGAACATATCCTTCTTTTCGTCGGCTATCGATGGCAATGCCATCAAGGCAAATAGCGAAATAGCCGCGAGTCTTATGTCTTGCTTCATTCTTATTTTAGTCTTTCTTGTTTTATTATTAAAACGTTCTTATGTGTTATTTATTGCCTATCACAACAAGTTTCTTGGCTTTCGACGTTGTTGTGGCTCCGTCTGCGGTGAGCAGAACGCGATAAAGATAGACACCGGTCTGGAGCTTTGCGCCTCCGTCGAGGTCCAGATTCCAGTTCATCGTGTAGAGCGAACCGTTGCTTGCGCCGCTTTCCTGTCGTCTTAGGAGCAGTCGGCCGCTCATGTCGAACACCTCAAGCGTCACGCTGACATCGCTTCCGTTGCGGTCGTGCGCAATGACGAAGGTGGTGTTGTCACGTGCAGGATTGTCGGTACAGCTGACGGAGAACGAGGGCTTGACGCCTTTCTTCACCTCAAACTGCAGCTCTGACGTCGTGACGTTGTTGAGAATGTCCCACACGCGGAACTTCAGACTGTGCTTTCCTACCGCCAGTTCGGGGATTACGTAGTAAGTGGTGCCTGACGTGTACGAACCGAAATCGAAGCTGAAGTTGTCGTTCAGCGTGTATGTCTGTGTCTGCTTGCCATCGATGATAAGCAGCATGTCGTGTCCGATTCCCGAACCAGAGACGTTGATGCCGTCCTTGTCATTTATCTCCGCCACGAAGTAAGGCGTGGGATTGACGGCTCCTCCGTTTACGAAGGAAGGCGAATTGAGATAGCAATATACTGACGGTCCCACGGAGTCGTTGGCTGCAATGTCGCTACCGCCAATCACCACGTTCTCCGAATATCCGTTGGCAATGACCGTGCGGTCGTCGTTGATGGCAAACGCATTGATGAGTCCGGTCTCGCCGGAATAATTGATGTCCTTCGGCACGGCGAAGGTTATCTGGAATCGTCCGTCCTTAACGACGTTGTCGCCGGAGAATATCTTCTTCGTGCGGTCGGTGTATGTGAACGGTCCTACATAGTCTTTCTCTGAAGCAGTATTGCCTCGTGTGACGATTTTCTCAAGGTTGTCTCTAATCGTAAGGCTCACCATGCCGCTGAAATCGTCATTATCAACAATGTGTCCTGTGACCGTTATCACCTGTCCTGCTTTTATATGCGCATTCTTTCCGTCCGTGACGTCCACCCCTGCAATGGAGTCGATTGCCACTTGCGCAGTCGGCAAGTTGAGTCGCATGGCAGGATCGCCAAACAGCGAGTACTGTAGCGAGTTCTTCGCAAAGCCCGAATCCGAATTCATATTCTTGGCTCTTCTTTGGGCTTCGCCGATGGTAATGGGGCGTCCGTCGTCCTCATAGGTGAGCACGTGCTTCATAAACGCGAGGTTAAGGCGGGTGTTCTGGCTGGCATATACGGTACGTGTGGTGCCGTAAAACGCCACTGCTCCACCCTTCTCGTTCAGCACAGCCGTCTCGCCGATGGTTTCGTCCACTCCGTCGAAGGGCATGATGTCGCACGACGCCGTCACCCAAAGCGGCAGATTGGTGTTGGTGAAGGACTTGAAGTCGTTGATTCGCAGAACTTTCTCGTGCGAAATCTGAATCTCCGAACCGTGTCCGGCATAGTTCATGATGAGCGCTCCCTGCTCCTGCTGCGCCTTTACAAGCTTCGTAACTTCAGGATATGAATTGCCTGACGCAGTGGTCTCACGGGTGTACGAGTCCCACATAACCTTCTTGACATAGAATCCTGGATGGACTGATATAATCTGGTCAGCCACTCTATTGGCGTCTTCCATGTGCTGATTGCTGTCGCCGTCGTCGCCCATAACCATTATGGTATTCTGCCATGCGCCACCATTCTGATTTGCCTCGTACGCCATCATCTTGTCAATCATCACCTTCGCTTCCTCCACAGTATTGACGGGGAAGCGTCCTACAGCCACGTCCAGCTTGTCTTTGGAAAGCGGCTCAGCACCCTCTCCGTCGTCAAGCATACATGAGAAGCCGTCGTCCATATAGCAAGTCACCTTATTGAGTGAGTTCTCGCTTTCGAAGACGAGGAGGTGGTCGTCGGGATTAAGGTTGCGACAGGCAGGCGTAAGCATACGGTTGTCCCATACGCTGTTGCCGAAGAGGACAAGATAACGCGGCTGGTCGGCTGCGGTGGTGGCGCGGTCGTAGAGCATTTTCAGATAACGGCGGTACGCCGACACGTCCGGTGTGCCACTGCTGAACTCGTTGTAAAGCTCGTCAGCCGGCACAATGTTCACTCTCAACGAGTCTTTCTGCTCACGGTAAGCCTTCAGCCTCTCTGCCTGCGGACGGAGCTTCTGCGATGTGGGGATGATAATCACCATGTCTGCCTGCGGATCGGCATGATGGTCCTGATTGGTTATGCGATATACATATTGTGGTGTGGGGATATTTGCAGCTTTCAAATCTGGAGCCGGCAGTGGATTGTCGTAAGCCAACGAAACGTAATCGAGGCGCATCGGTGACGATGCCGACTGTGCGGAAAGTACGGTTAACTTGACAATATTCTTCTCATTGGAGAGGTTTTTCACCTTATATATGGCAGCTACTTCGGCACCGAAATCATAGTCTGAGTTGCTGATTTTCGGCGAAATCGTGCCCACGATGGAATCGTTGAAAGCCACCTGCACCCTGCAGCCTGTCTTCGTCGACACGTTCACGGAAAGCACTGCCTGACTGGCGTTGGGGTTGGCGGCAAGCTCTGCCGTGTAAGTACCACCCACAGCGACGGCTGTAGGGTCATAAAGATTGCGTCCGCCTGAATACCAGGCATGTCCGTCCTTCTCGTAAAGGTCGTGATAATAATAAGGTGAGGGATAGAACGAGGACACGAAGGATGCCGAATCCACCTTCAACGGATCGCCGTCACTCTCCGTAAGGAAGTAATAGCCATAGTCTGAGAAATAGTTGCGGGTGCGGCGTTCCGACTTGTTGTTCTCCCACGAAACTGGGCCGAGGGCATAAAAAAGGCGCTTTCCGCCCACGTCGCACGTTGCCACTTCCTTGAGGTCGTCTTTCTCAATGAGGTCTGAAGGAGTGAGCACCTCGCTGTGAAGATTGCCTCCATATCCGTAAATCTTCACCTTTGAGGGATTGGAGAATCCTGCCTGACGGATGAACGACTCCGTAATCTGATAAACTCCCGTGGACGGCACGCGTATCTTTGCCCAGTTGCCCTTGCGCAGGACGCTGTGAGTAGCGTAGCGCTTGGCATTCGCGATGGTGTCTGCTCCTCCTGTGGACGAAGCCTTTGCCTCACGACGTAGCATGAAGCTGGTGAGCACCTGATACTTGCCGTCGCGGAAAACCACGGGGCAGAACGACGTATATAGCGACGGACTCTTGCAATCGTACGACACAGCAGTATGCAGACAGGGCATCTCGCCGGGCTTCAGGGCGTTATGACGAAGATAGTCGGCGGCTTCCTGCGCAGTCATGTCCCTGAACTCGGGATACACAATGCTGACCACATACGATGAGTCGCGCCACGCACCGTCAAGGGGCGTGGTCTGCGTGTAGGACGGGACGCTCACCGAGTCAATCCGTAGCTCCTCGTCAGTAAGATGTATGAACTGCTGCGACATGGCGTGCATGGCTGTCATGACCAGCGTAATCAGCATTATGGCTTTGCGCATAGTAGTGTGTTTCGTTTTGTTCTGATAAAAATAAGAATTGTGGCGGAGCGTTACTTGCAGTTGAACTGCAGCACCTTACGGTCCTCAACGTAGCCTTCCAGCTTATCGTCAATATGGACCGGACCCACTCCTGCCGGCGTTCCCGTATAGAGGATGTCGCCAGTCTTGAGCGTGAAGTACTGCGATATGTAGGCGATAAGCTCGTCCACCTTGTAGAGCATGTCCGACGTACATCCCTCCTGCACCGTCTTTCCGTTTATGTCCAGATGGAAATGTATGGCTTGGATGTCGCGGAATTTCTCCACCGGCACCCACTCGCCGATGGCGGCTGCTCCGTCAAATCCCTTGCAAAGGTCCCAGGGCTTGCCTTCCTCGCGCAGCTTCTGCTGCAGCTCGCGCGCCGTAAAGTCGATGCCAACGGTGACGGCGTCGTAATAACGATGTGCGAATCGCTGCGGGATGGTCTTTCCCAACTTCGATATTCTCACCACCAGTTCGGTCTCATAGTCGATGCGTCCGAGGTGGTCAGGGATGAAGAAGGGCTTGTGGTCCTTAAGCAGAGCCGAGTCCGCCTTGAGGAAAATCACAGGACTCTCCGGTTTATATAACGCTCCATGTAGCTCTTTATTGTGTTCGAGGTAGTTCATACCTACAGCAAAAATCTTCATTTCTTCTTTCAGTAATCGGTTGTACAGGATATATTTAAAGAAAAAGCCGTGAAAGAGTTTCCACTCCTCACGGCTCGTATAATGATTTGTGTGTAATTACAAGAATTACTCAGCAGCGAGAGTGAAGCGCTTGTAAGCAACGATCTTCAGCTCCTTGTCCTGCTTCTTGAGGTAGTCAGCAACGCTCTGCTTGTCGCCGTCGCCGAACTGGAACTCCTGGCAAACGAGGCAGTTCTCCTTGAGGAACTTGCCTACACGACCCTTAGCGATGTTCTGGATCATGTTCTCGTTGAGGTTAGCAGCCTTCTCTGCAGAGACAGTCTCCTTGATCTCGCGGAACTTGGCAACGTCCTCAGCTGTGATCCAGCCCTTGCCCTGGTTTGACTCGATGTGGTCCTCAGAGTCGAAGTGGTTAGGATTGAGACCAGCCTTCTTAAGAGCCACCTCAACTGCCTTCTCTACCTGCTCCTCCTTAGTCTTCTGAACAGCAACCTTGTACTCCTCTTCCTTAACTGCCTCAGGAACAGAAGCCTCGTCGAGAGCGATAGGCTTCATAGCAGCCACCTGCATAGCTACCTTGTGACCAGCGTCCTGATTGTTCTGGTTGAGCTGTACCATTGTGCAGAGAGTGTGCTTGCCCATGTGGTCATAAACCTCGATGTTCTCGCCCTCGAGTACCTCATAGCCGTCGAGCTCCATCTTCTCGCCAGTGATACCAGAGCGCTGTGTAACAGCAGCCTGAACGTCACCCTCACCGAGCTTGAGGGCCTTCACCTCGTCGAGAGTGTGGCACTTTGCAGCGATGGCAGCGTCGAGAATGTCAGATGTAAGCTTAACGAAGTCAGCACCGTTAGCAACGAAGTCGGTCTCGCACTTGAGAGCGATCATGGCAGCAAAGCCGTCAACGTTCTTAACGAGAACACAACCGTTAGATGTCTCGCGGTCAGAACGCTTAGCAGCGATAGCGAGTCCACGCTCACGGAGCAACTCCTTTGCCTTATCGAAATCACCTTCTGCCTCAGTGAGGGCCTTCTTTACGTCTGCAAGACCAGCACCAGTCATGGCACGAAGTTTCTTGATGTCTTCAATTGAAATAGCCATTTTGTTAATTTATTATTTAGTAATTAATATTTATTATCTGTTGGGGGCGGGTATTCGCGCTGACATCCTTGGGGGATAACGCCTTTAACCCAAAAATCGGAAATTCTCCATTCTAAAACCTTGGATTTACGAATTAAAGAATTTCCGATCTTTATATTATTTATGTAAGATTACTCTGCGTTCTCAGCAGGAGTCTCCTCCTTGCGAGCCTTACGGGGAGCCTTGCCCTCCTTCTGCTCAGCAGCTGCCTTCTCGTCAGCCTTCTCTACCTTGCGCTCCTCAAGACCCTCTGCGATAGCACCGCAGCAAGCTGAGAGAATAACGTCGATAGAATCCTTAGCGTCGTCGTTAGCCGGGATGATGTAGTCGAGGTTGCGGGGATCAGAGTTGGTGTCCACCATAGCAAACACAGGGATACCGAGGCGGTTAGCCTCCTTCACTGCGATGTTCTCCTTCATCACGTCGACAACGAACAAAGCGCTCGGAAGGCGAGTCAAGTCAGCGATAGAACCGAGGTTCTTCTCCAGCTTAGCGCGCTGACGTGTCACCTGCAGAAGCTCACGCTTAGAGAGCTTTGAGAATGTTCCGTCGTTCATGAGCTTGTCGATGTTCGCCATTTTCTTAACAGCCTTGCGGATTGTCGGGAAGTTGGTGAGCATACCGCCCGGCCAACGCTCGATAACGTAAGGCATGTTTACGCTCGCTGCCTTCTCAGCAACGATGTCCTTAGCTTGTTTTTTAGTAGCGACGAACAGGATCTTCTTGCCTGACTTTGCAATCTGCTTGAGAGCCTCAGCAGCCTCGTCAACCTTGGCTACGGTCTTGTGCAGATCGATGATATGAATGCCGTTGCGCTCCATGAAGATGTAAGGAGCCATTGCGGGATTCCACTTACGACGGAGGTGGCCAAAGTGACAGCCTGCCTCTAACAACTGGTCAAAATTAGTTCTTGACATTTCTTTGTTCTGATTAATTTGTTTACTTTCCTTTTAGTTGAATTGAACCAGCCCATGAGTAACGAATTGTGAACGACACTCTTCGGTCTTATGGGTTTGGATGCTAAACTTCGGGTCTGTGCTTCAAGCCACACATATATAATAATGTGTGTCAGCCAGTGTCCGAATATTAACGCTTGCTGAACTGGAAGCGACGGCGTGCCTTCGGCTGACCCGGCTTCTTACGCTCAACCTCACGAGAGTCGCGAGTGAGGAAGCCCTGTGCCTTAAGAGCCTTCTTGTCTTCTGCGTCAACCTTTACGAGCGCACGGGCGATAGCGAGGCGGAGAGCCTGGCTCTGACCTGTGAAGCCACCACCGTCGAGGTTGCACTTGATATCATATTTCTCTTCCGCACCGAGCAGGAGCAGCGGCTGCTTAACCACGTACTGCAGGATTGCTGATGGGAAGTACTTAGCGAGTTCTACCTTGTTGATTGTGATCTTACCGGTGCCCTCTGTGAGATATACACGAGCTACGGCACTCTTACGGCGACCAATTGCATTAATCATTTCCATCTTCTTGCTTTATTTATACTGGTTAATATCGATAGCCTTCGGCTGCTGTGCCTCGTGCTTGTGCTCTGTACCGTCATATACATAGAGGTTGTCAATAAGACGACGACCGAGCGGGCCCTTGGGGAGCATGCCCTTTACAGCGTGACGGATAATCTTGTCCATGCCGTCCGGACGCTTGCGAAGCTCAGCGGGAGTATTGAAGCGCTGTCCACCAGGATAGCCAGTATAACGTGTGTAGACCTTGTCTGTCTCCTTCTTACCAGTGAAGACAGCCTTAGCTGCGTTGATGATGATAACGTTGTCTCCACAGTCTACGTGAGGAGTGAAGTTGGGCTTGTACTTTCCGCGGATGAGCTTTGCTACCTTAGAGCAGAGACGACCTACTACCTGGTCTGTGGCATCGATTACCACCCACTCCTTCTTAGCTGTTTCCTTGTTAGCGGAAATAGTCTTGTAACTTAAAGTGTTCATTGTTTAATTTAAAAATTACTACTAAAAAACGTTTCTTCTTTTTTTGCACGAGCGATTCACTAACCACGCCGCTTGGCCTATTCTTTAGCGAACGCTATTAACACCCTCATGCAGGGGACTCTAAGTGTATCCCCGAATAATCGGTCCGCAAAATTACTCATTATTTATTATATACAAAAACAAGACAGCTCACAAAGCGTAATATTTAAAGTTATTTAACTTTCGATATATATTTGGTAACCACTCAGCACATGTTCTTCATGTCTAATAACATATCTATATAATGAAACCCACCGCAAGCTCGTCACCTTTGTGACCTCATACCGCCACTTCAGTTATCCGAAACCGCCACTTTTGTCACCTCACACCGAACGACATGAATGTTCATATCGAACGATGTGAATGCTTATATCGAACATTGTGAATGCTTATATCGTACGATATGAATGCTCACATCGAACGAAGTGAGACAACATTGAAAATTGAATGATGTCACAAAAGTAGCGGTTTTGTAAGAGAATAGGGTTTATATCACGAAAAAAAACGCTACGAAACAAAAAAAATCATGTTTTTGCTTTGCATTTAAAAATTTATTATTACCTTTGCACTCGCTTTAAAAAAGCAAGGGTGGTTACCAGAGTGGCCAAATGGGGCAGACTGTAAATCTGCTGGCTATGCCTTCGGTGGTTCGAATCCATCACCACCCACATCATAATGCTTTTAAAGGCGCGTCACGAGTGATTGTGGCGCGCCTTTTTTTATCTCCTTTCTGCAAGTCGCAAACGACAAAATAAATAAAAAACATTTAATATGTACGCACGAAAGCGCGTATGCAGAAAAAAAGAGGTATCTTTGCACCATATAGTACTATTTCTTATATCTTTATGCACAAAGCAGGATTCGTAAACATAGTCGGCAATCCTAATGTCGGCAAATCAACGCTCATGAACCAGCTCGTAGGCGAACGCATCAGCATCGCCACGTTCAAGGCGCAGACCACGCGCCACCGCATCATGGGCATCGTAAACGAAGAGGACGCACAGATTGTCTTCTCCGACACCCCGGGCGTGCTCAAGCCCAACTACAAGCTGCAGGAGTCGATGCTCGCTTTCTCGGAGTCGGCGCTGCAGGACGCTGACGTCCTGCTCTACGTGACGGACGTCGTGGAGAACCCCGAAAAGAACGAGGACTTCCTCGACAAGGTGAAGAAGATGACCATCCCCGTGCTCCTACTTATCAACAAGATTGACCAGAGCGACCAGAAGACGCTCGGCGACACCGTGGAACGCTGGCACTCGCTGCTTCCCAACGCCGAGATTCTCCCGATATCGGCTAAGAACAAGTTTGGTGTAGACATGCTGATGCGACGCATCAAGGAGCTCCTGCCCGACTCGCCACCCTTCTTCGACAAGGACCAGCTGACGGACAAGCCCGCCCGCTTCTTCGTTTCGGAGATAATCCGCGAGAAGATTCTGCTCTACTATGACAAGGAGATTCCTTACTCGGTGGAGGTGAAGGTGGAGTCGTTCAAGGAGACCGACCGCAACATCGACATCCACGCCGTCATCTACGTGGAGCGCGACTCGCAGAAGGGCATCATCATCGGACACCAGGGCGTGGCGCTGAAGAAGATGTCGACGGAGGCAAGAAAGGCGCTGGAGAAGTTCTTCGGCAAAAGCGTATACCTGCACACCTTCGTGAAGGTGGACAAGGACTGGAGAAGCTCTAAAAGAGAACTCGATAACTTCGGATATAATCCGGAATAGGCGGCTACGCCGCCCTCCCCTGAATAGCAAAGAGGGGACACTCTCGCCAGAGAGGCGAGGGCCGGAGTGAGGTCAGCTTCGGCAAATTATCAACTCGGATGCACAGACCACATCCAAGACCTCCCGTCGATGGGAGGGAAAATGACTAATACACCAATATGGCAAATTTAGTGGCAATAGTGGGACGCCCTAACGTGGGCAAGTCTACACTATTCAACCGCCTGACAAAGACTCGTCAGGCCATCGTCAGCGACACAGCAGGCACCACACGTGACCGTCAGTACGGCAAGTGCGAGTGGAACGGTCGCGAGTTTTCAGTTGTAGACACCGGCGGATGGGTGGTGAAGAGCGACGACATCTTCGAGGACGCCATCCGCAAGCAGGTGATCGTGGCAACAGAAGAGGCAGACCTCGTGCTCTTCCTCGTGGACGTCCAGACCGGACTGACCGACTGGGACCAGGACGTGGCTCAGATTCTGCGCCGCACGAAGCTCCCCGTTATCCTCGTAGCCAACAAGACGGACAACAACGACCAGATTTACGACGCAGCCGAGTTTTATTCGCTCGGACTCGGCGAGCCGCAGTGCATCTCCTCGGCAACGGGTAGCGGCACGGGCGACCTGCTCGACCTCGTGCTCTCGAAGCTGAAGGCAGACACCGGCGAACTCATCGAAGAGGGCATTCCCCGCTTCGCCGTCGTAGGACGTCCTAACGCCGGCAAAAGCTCAATCATCAACGCCTTCATCGGCGAGGAGCGCAACATCGTAACGGAGATAGCAGGCACCACACGCGACTCTATCTACACACGCTTCGACAAGTTCGGATTCGACTTCTACCTTGTTGACACAGCAGGTATACGCCGCAAGAACAAGGTGTCGGAGGACCTGGAGTTCTATTCCGTGATGCGATCAATCCGCGCCATCGAAAACTCGGACGTCTGCATCCTCATGATTGACGCCACACGCGGCATCGAGGCACAGGACATGAACATCTTCCAGCTCATCCAGCGCAACAACAAGTCGCTCGTGGTGGTGGTGAACAAGTGGGACCTCGTGGAGAACAAGGACCAGGCTGTCATCAAGACCTTCGAGAACGCCATCCGTCAGCGTATGGCTCCGTTCGTCGACTTCCCCATCGTCTTCGCTTCGGCTCTAACAAAGCAGCGCATCTTCAAGGTGCTCGAGACCGCCAAGCAGGTTTATCTGAACCGCAAGGCTCACGTGGGCACATCGAAGCTCAACGAGGTGATGCTGCCGCTTATCGAGGCTTACCCGCCACCATCAACGAAGGGCAAGTACATCAAGATCAAGTATTGCACGCAGTTGCCTAACACGCAGATTCCTTCGTTCGTGTTTTACGCCAACCTGCCGCAGTATATCAAGGAGCCGTATCGCCGCTTCCTCGAGAACAAGATTCGCGAGAACTGGTCGATGCACGGTTGCCCGATAAACGTCTTCATTCGTCAGAAGTAAACCCTAAGACACGGAAAGGATGAACAGGATGAGAAATACGCTTGTATGCCTGTCCTTGTCGTTCGTCACTCTTTGCATGCTGTCGTGCCACAAGACGGAAGGACAGAAGCCGGAGGAACTGGCGGGACGCACCGCCAAGGCTTACTACGACTACCTCATAGAGGGAAAGTACGAGGCTTACACTGACGGCTTCTATCAGCCTGACAGCATCCCCGGCAGCTACCGTGAGCAGCTCATCGTGAACGCCAAGCAGTATGCCGCGCAGATGAAGGAGGACCACGGTGGACTGGCAGCCGTAAAGGTGGCAGGGGCGAAAGCCGACACCGCCCGCCACACGGGTCACGCCTTCCTCGTGCTGTGCTTCAAGGACAGCACAAAGGAGGAGATAGTGGTGCCGATGGCATTGGTGGAAGGCAACTGGATGATGAAATAAGAGAACGGCATAAACAAACAAAACGTGAGCGACGCAAGCTGAACCAACAGCCCGCGTCGCTCACGTTTTGTTTATATAGAGTCTCAGTATATAAGCCATAAAAAAGGTCAGCCACGTTGCATCATCTGCACCGTGGCTGTTGTGTAATTAATAGTAAATTGTGATGACTATAAGTTTTTATTCTTTGAGAAGGTAAAAAATAGGTGATTGTTAAAGGTAATTTACTTTCCTGCACCATTCGACATTTCCGCGCACGTCGGCACTTCCACATCTGATGCATGTGTGTGTTCTTGGTTTTATTATATCGAGGTCGTTATGTTATATGATGATTATTGATTCTTGATGTAAAGAAAGGGCCAACCTAATGCAGAAGACAAAACTCTTTTTGACATTTTGTAAAGGTCTTAGCCATTTCTTCCGCAAAGATAGTTCAATTTTATGTGATAGCAAAATAAATCAAGAGAAAAAACTTACATTTGTATAAAATTCCTCTTTTTAGAGCTGTTTTTCCGCTTTCTTCTGCTTTTACTGCCTCTTTCTTATAGCTTTACTTCCTTCAACACTTCGCCGTCCATTGTGCGCACAGCCATCACGCCGTCATCATAAGTGGCGAACGTCGGGACGTTGCCTCCCTTGGGGAAAGTGATGGAGCCGAGGTTGCAGACGATGCGGTTGTCGTCGGCGCGCTCAAGCTTCCACAGGTGTGTATGTCCGTAGACGAAGACATCGTTCTTCATCACAGGAGCGTTGTCCTCGTTATAGACGTGTCCGTGTGTGAGGAAGAAGCGTCTGCCGCCTTCCACAACAAGGGCGTAGTCAGCCATTATGGGGAACTGAAGCAGCATCTGATCTACCTCAGCATCGCAGTTGCCTCGAACGGCAACAATCTGATCCTTCATGGCGTTAAGTCGCTCGACGATTCCCTTGGGGTCGATTCCCTCAGGAATGCGGTTGCGCGGTCCGTAATTGAGGATGTCGCCAAGGATGAAAAGCATGTCGTAAGAGCCGCGCTCATAGAAGTCGAGCACGCGCTCAAGGGCTGGCAAGCAGCCGTGTATGTCGGAAACAAGTAGGAAGTTCACTTTGTTATTTATTATTTATTAATTGGTATTTATTATTTATCAGTCGTTCAGCTCGCGTTCCTGATCGCGCTTGCGCTTCTGCTCGTCGAGGAGTTGGAAGTCCTTCTTTCTGAGCACGAAGGTGGAGCCGAGATACTTCTCCTTCACGATGCGGTTCTCTGCCAGTTCCTCCGGCTTGCCCTGAAAGAGGATGCGTCCCTCGAAGAGGAGGTAGGCACGGTCGGTGATGGTGAGCGTCTCCTGCACGTTATGGTCAGTAATGAGAATACCGATGTTGCGGTATTTGAGTCGCCATACCACGTGCTGGATTTCCTCCACGGCGATAGGGTCGACACCTGCGAAGGGCTCGTCCAGCATGATGAACTTCGGGTTGATTGCCAAGCATCGCGCAATCTCCGTACGACGTCGCTCTCCACCGGAGAGCTGGTCGCCCTTGTTGCGGCGCACCTTGCCAAGATTGAAGTCGGCGATAAGGCTCTCTAACTTCTCAAGCTGCTCCTTACGCGAGAGCTTTGTCATCTCCAGTACGGACATGATGTTGTCCTCCACGCTGAGCTTGCGGAATACGCTCGCCTCCTGCGGGAGGTATCCGATGCCGGCGCGGGCACGCTTATATACGGGATAGTCAGTGATGTCATGCTGGTCAAGGAAGATGTGACCGGCGTTCGGGACGATAAGTCCTGTCGTCATATAGAACGATGTGGTCTTTCCGGCTCCGTTAGGACCGAGCAGACCAACAATCTCTCCCTGACGCACGTTTATCGACACGTCGTTGACAACCGTACGCTTGCCGTAACGCTTGACAAGTCCCTCGGTGCGGAGCACCATGCAATGCGGGCGCTCTTCTGATATATCGTTTTGTTCCATTGTCGTTGTATAATATGCCTATGATATGCAAAGTTACGTTATTTATTTTAATAAAAACTTTCGGATATGAAAAAAACTCACGTCGAAGAAATAGTTTCTACCTTTTTATTGCTACTTTTGCACTTGCTATATATATAAGAACAACAGATTATTATGTTTATATTGAAATCGTTGAACACACTCGGACGCTACCTTATACTTATGGGTCGCTCCATCGCTCGTCCGGAGCGCATGCGCATGTTCCTCAAGCAGTATGCCAAGGAGATGTCGTCGCTTGGCGTCGACTCTATCGGCATCGTGCTGCTCATATCGTTCTTCATCGGAGCCGTTATCTGCATCCAGATGAAGCTGAACATCCAGAGTCCGTGGATGCCACGCTGGGTGTCGGGCTATACGACGCGTGAGATTCTGCTCCTCGAGTTCTCCTCAAGTATCATGTGTCTGATCCTTGCCGGCAAGGTGGGATCGAACATTGCCTCCGAGCTTGGTACGATGCGCGTGACGCAGCAGATTGACGCTCTCGACATCATGGGCGTCAACTCAGCCAACTACCTCATCCTGCCGAAGATATTAGGACTGGTGACCATAATGCCTTTCCTCGTGATATTCTCTTCTGCGACGGGCATTCTCGGAGCTTACGGCACGGCATACGTCGGACATATCCTATCGCCTGAGGACCTCACGCTCGGTCTGCAGCACTCGTTCAACTCTTGGTTTATGTGGATGAGTATCATCAAGAGCCTCGTCTTCGCCTTCATCATCTCAAGCGTATCGAGCTTCTACGGCTATTCCGTGGAAGGCGGCTCCGTGGAAGTGGGCAAGGCAAGTACGGACGCCGTGGTCAGTTCCAGCGTGTTGATATTGTTCTCGGACGTTTTCCTCACCCAGCTTCTCAGCTAAAAAACAGACTTATCTCATGATCGAAATAAAACATCTATGCAAGTCGTTCGGGGACAAGGAAGTCCTCAAGGACATTAACGCCGTCTTCGAGGACGGCAAGACCAACCTCATAATCGGACAAAGCGGCTCCGGCAAGACGGTTCTGATGAAGAATCTCGTGGGTCTGCTTACGCCTACAAGCGGCGAAGTGCTCTACGACAACCGCAACTTCGTGGCTATGACGAAGCATGAAAAGGTGCTGATGCGCCGCGAGATGGGCATGATATTCCAGTCGGCAGCTCTCTTCGACTCGCTCACGGTGCTGGAGAACGTGATGTTCCCGCTCGATATGTTCTCTTCTATGAACTATCGCGACCGTGTACGCCGCGCTCAGGAATGCCTCGACCGCGTCAATCTTATAGACGCTCAGCATAAATTCCCGGGCGAGATTTCGGGCGGTATGCAGAAGCGTGTAGCTATAGCCCGCGCCATCGTGCTCAACCCGAAGTATCTGTTCTGCGACGAGCCTAACTCCGGTCTCGACCCGCATACGTCGCTCGTCATCGACGAACTGCTCTCGTCCATCACCAAGGACTATAACATCACTACCATCATCAATACGCACGACATGAACTCCGTGATGGGCATTGGCGAGAACATCCTCTTCATCTATCAGGGTCATAAGGAATGGCAGGGCACCAAGGACGACGTGATGGGTTCAACTAACGAAAAGCTCAACGACCTCGTGTTCGCTTCAGAACTCTTCAAGAAGGTGAAGAGAGTGGAAATGGGGAATAAGAATTAGGAGTTTTGAATTTTGAGTTTTGAATTGTGCGCCAAGGCGCATTGTGAATTATTCAATTTTGAATTAAGACTTATAAGATAAGGAAACGGGATAAACTGTAAGGGTTGCGGAAAGCTAAATCACGCAACTCATACAGTTTATCCCGTTTGCTTGTTTTGAATATATTATAAACTCAAAACTCCTAATTCAAAACTCTCTTACAGCTTTTCTCTCCAACCTTCACCACATACATTCCCTTATTCAGAGCGTTGTATGCTGCGGTGAGCGAGGCGCAGCCCTGCCCTCTTGCGACAGTTCTGCCAGCGAGGTCCGTTATCATCCAGGCGTCGGACGATGAAGAGTCTTGCGATATGCTACCGATGCCGGATGTCTTGGCAATGATGTCGCGCTTGGCGGCATTGAGAACGGAGCAGTCGCACGGATTTGTGGAGTTATAGTTGGCTACGAACGCCACCACTCTCATGTGCTTCTCGTCCCACTCATCATTAAGCGTAACATCGAAATGGCGGTTATAGCCAGCCGTTACGTCCACTTTCTCACCCCATGCCGGCGTGAGCGACTTGCGAGGAACATGACGATGATAGAATCCGCTGCTTGCTCCTGCCTGCGACGTGCTGTAGAGGCTGTCCTCTGTCAGGAAGACGTAGAGACGGAGGCTGTCAGGAGTGGCGATAGGCAACAGCTGCTCGCCTGAGACGTCGATGCCAAGACTGCGCGATGAAGGATTCCAGTCTGTAGTCAAGTCCACCGTAACAAGGGCTGGACGCTTCTGTTCAAGAGCGTAGAGCGCCTTGAGATTGGTGGCAGACGCACTCATGATCGGCGTCTCATACTTAAACAGACTTGGGAAAGCGTTGCGCATGTCCAAACGGTCGATGAGCATGGCTGGAGCGAATACATGATAAGAGGGATAGAACCATTCATACGCCACGCTTTCGTCTATAGTGAACTGGTCTGTATAGAATCCGGCGTGATGACCTACCTCTATGAGGTTGTCCATGTCTGGCGTAACAGCGTCAATGGCATGGTGAGCCTCAGGGCAAGCCGTACATCTCTCTGTGGAGAAGAGTTCGAGTAACACCTTACGCTGTACGTAACTGTCGCGACACATTACATTCTGCGCCTCAGTCCAGTTGTCCGTATCCACAGCGTCGCTGCCGTCGTTTACGGCCTTTATGCGCAGACGCAGAGTGCGGTCGCCCGCAGCATTAAGCTTCATTGTTGAAAGAACGAACGATCCTTCACGGCGCGGCGCAACATTAAGGTCGCCGACACGCTCCTCACCAAGTTCGTTATCGCCGTCGTAGAGAGCGAGTGTAAGACTGTTAACCGTAGACACACCAAGATTCTGGAAGTAGCCGAAGATGTCCATCACCTCACCTGTCCGTGCGTATTCAGGCATATTGGTGGCGCCCAATCTTACGTTATGCTCCGGCATATCGCCGCTAAGCGTGGCAAGCAGCGAAGCGCTGTAGGGTCCGTCATACTCAGCCCATGCTCCGTCCTTATCTAGAACATACTCGCGATTGCGCACCAGGGCATTGCCGTAACAAGCATATTTGGCTCCGTCTAAGGTGTAACCGATACATAAATCAGACCCGTCCACCACGTAAGGCGTAGCAAGCGTGAAGGTGTTCCATCTGGTCTTCGACGCGTCAACCGTCTCCTTATAGAAAGGCTCCTCGCCAATGGCATGGCTGAGGAAGATGGTGATGGCGCCGTTCGTGGTCTTGTCCGACACGCCAATCTTCACTTCCGTAAGCCGACAACCCTTGTATGCCGACATATACGCAGCGTCGAAGAAGAGCGCCGAACCAGCCTTGCCGCCCTTCACCGACTCATAATTTGTGAGCGAATTCTTGTTGTTGCCTATGGTGAGCATAGCTTCCGCAGCATACGCCCTAATACCAAAAAGAATCATGAGCACGAAGCCCATGATTCTTATTTCCTTATTTAATGTAAGGTTCATACGTTTTGTTTCAGTTAATGTTGGGGTAAACATCCGTTAGAATGTGTCTTATTACTTAGCCACCTTGAAGGTCTTCACGCCGTCAGCGGTCTGCACCTTAACGACGTATGTGCCAGCTGAGCGACCAGAGAGGTTAACCGGTGTGCCCTGACCTACGCGAGAAACGAGAGTGCCGTCTGCTGCATATACATCGGCTGAGCTATATTCGCCTGTGATGTAAACGAAGTTGCGGCCAGAGAATCTTACGTTCACGTCCTTGCGGATGCTGTCGATAGTCTTAACGGAAGTAACCGACTCGTCGTAGCTGATAGCCGGATAGTTAAACGCAACCTGACCGTCAGAAGTAACTCCACCACCAGCTACTACCTTGCCGTCAGCGCTACAACAATAAGCAGGATTCAAGCCATAAGCCGAGCTTGAAATACGCTTGCCGTTAGCGCCACATGAATAGAAGTCGTCAGTATACTCCAACTTGCCGTCAGCAGTATATACGAAGTACATCTGGTTTGCGTCAGCGTCTACATAATAGCCATACATATTGCCTTCAGCGTCAATGCTGAGGAGAGTACCGCCATTGAAGTTTACAGTAGTAGTCTCGTCTTCTCCTTCATAGTCTTCCTCGTCGCCACAGTTGAAGAGCTGAACCAGCTCGCCGTCGCGGATGAAAGCAGGATTGAAACCGCCGCTACCGGCTACGTTCAGACCCACCATGGTCTTGCCGTCGTCGCTGATGTCGCGAACCAGGAACTGTGTGAAGTAAGCCGAATCAGCCTGCTCCACGAGCTCACCGTCAACATACAGCTTGTTCTTGCCAGGCTGACCAAGCTGGTCATACACGGCACTGAGAACGTATGAGTCGCCCTGCTTCTCCCACAATACGGGAGAATCGTGAATAATCTCCATAAGCGTTCCCTCGAGAATCTCCTTCTCGCCTACCTTAAGGCTAAGGTTTCCGGCTATATACTTGCCGTCGGCAGTAATGGCGCGAGCCTCCTCAGCGAAGTCCTCAGTCTTAGCCTGCTTCTGTGAATAGTGAGCGGGTACGGGCAGCTGCTGCCAATCGCCGTCAACGGTGCGCCATCCAGGATATGCCACGGCATTCTTTTCCTCATCCTCGCGCTGCTCGAAGCTACCTACGATGATACCATCGTTAGAGACGTCGCAAGCCGAGATGCGGTTGTATGTAAGGCCGAGCGGAGTAAGTTCTGTCGGATCAGAAGCCTGCCAAAGGAATGCGCCGCCCAACTGGAAGTTTATCTGCGAATCGTCATAGCCTACAGCATACTTGCCGTTGGACGACACGTGCTGGAAATAACCAGTAGCGCCCATCGTTTCACCACCATAGTAAGGATCGGAAATCATGAAGTCCTGGAAGGACTGTGTCACCATTGTCTGGGCGTTTAGAGACTGTGCAGAGGACAGCGCGAGCGAACCTACACACGCGCAAGCGAGTAAAAATTTCTTCATAGCGATATGTTTTTCGTTATTATTTATTAATGATTACGGGGCAAAAGTAACAAATTATATTTGATTAGCCAAATTATAACATTAATTATTCAATAAACCGGTCTTTTTCCTAAAGGTACTCCCACACAGCATCTACGTAGAAACAAAAAAGGCTGTCATGTGAAGCATCTGATGCTCCGACATGACAGCCTTTACTGTATTTGTATGATAAAAAGTATATCGTATTACTTCATCATCTCGTTGAACTCCTCGAGAGTTACTTCCTTCTCGTTCAGAGTTACGGCAGCCTTGAGGGCAGCAGCGAGCTTGATGTCGATGGCACGCTCTACGAAGTTGTCAACAGCCTCGCGCTTCTTGAGAAGCTCGTTAGCGTAGTTCTCAACATACTCATCAGGAACGTTGGTCATGCCATACTGAGCGAACTGCATGCGAGCCATCTCAACGGCTGCAGCCTTAACGTCAGCGTCCTCAATCTTGATGTTCTGAGCCTTAACGAGCTGCTCCTTGATGAGGTGCCACTTGAGCTGCTTGATGCTCTCCTCGTAGTTCTTCTCTACGAAGTCCTCGCCCTTGTCCTTGTTGTTAAGGAGCATGATGCGCTTGAGGAGTGCGTCAGGCCATGTCAGCTCGCCAACCTTGTCCTCGCAGTACTTGCGTACGTCGATCATGAACTTGTAGTCAGCGTTCTGCTCGAGCTGCGGCTTGAGAGTCTCGGCAATCTTGTTGCGGAACTCTTCCTCGCTCTTTACCTCGCCCTCGCCGAATACCTGGTCGTAGAGCTCCTGACCGAGCTCAGCCTTAGCGAAGCGCTGAATCTCAGTGACCTGGTAGCTGAAGTCAGACTCGAGAGTCTTGGCAACCTCGCGGTCGATCTTGAGAAGTGAAGAGATCTCAGCCTCTCCCTCCGGATAAGCCTTGCGGGGGTTGAAGGTGATGATGTCACCAGGCTTGCAGCCCTTGAAGAGATCCTTCTGCTCGTCCACCTTGATGTATGAAGGCATCAAGACAGCGCCCTCAACGGTGATGCCGTCTTCCTTGGTGTTGCCCTCAGCGTCAAGCTCGCGGAGGTCGCCCTTGAGAAGGTCGTTCTTCTCTGCGTCATACTCCTCAGCCTTCTCGTACTTGCCGGCACGGCTCTGGAACATCTCCACCTGCTCGTCGATGAGCTTGTCATCAGCCTTGATGGTGTAGTGGTCGATCTTGTTGCGGCCGTTGAGCTCAATCTTGAACTCAGGAGCGACAGCTACGTCGAACACGAATGTATAAGGAGCGGGCTTCTCGATGTCAGCCGGAGTCTCCTGCTTCTCAGAAGGCAGGGGCTCGCCGAGCATCTGGATGTTATTGTCCTGGATGTATTTGTAGAGCTGCTCGCCTACAAACTTGTTAACTGCGTCGTAACGTACAGATACGCCGAACTGACGCTTGATGAAACCCATCGGGGCCTGACCCGGACGGAAACCGGGGATGTTTGCTCTTTTACGATAGTCCTTGAGTGTCTTCTCGACAGAGTCCTTGAAGTCTGCCTCTTCGACTGTGATGGTCAACAAACCATTCACTTTGTCGGGATTTTCGAATGAAATGTTCATTTTTTTGTAATGTAGTATATTTATATATTATTGTATTATTCGGCATTTTTGGCACGTAGCTGCAAAATTACACATTTTTAAATATCTATACGACATACTTATGATAAAAATACTCAGATTTTGGCGATTTTAACAATTTCGGTCCGTCCAAGCAGTATTTTCACAGCTGTTCAGAAATGGCAGCGATACGGCTGCTGCAACTCCCTATACAGTTTAGGGAAAACCATACTACTGTTTATGGATTTTCCCTTGCCCGACAAGCGTGAATGAGCTATCTTTGCAGCAGAAAACTAACAAACCAAGTAATAACCCTTAAAACCAATTTGGATTATGAAACGTACATTATTAGCAATCGTAGCGGCATTCTTAATGATGACATCCGCGTACGCACAGAGACTCGCCAACGTCCGCGCAGAAGCCACCTTGATAACTGACAAGATGGTGCTGGAATTGGGACTTTCAAAAGCATAGCGCAACGGTATACTCAACATCAATCTCAACTATCTCAACGGCATCCGCAGCTACCGCGACATCGACTCATACGGATGGGAATGCCGCAACAGGGAGCTGAGGAGAATGCTCACAGCCAGACAATGGCAGAGATTCAAGGAGGCTTACTACTTCTATCGCCCGATAGAATGGCGTGACGACGTATACGTCCACAACATCTACCACAAGTATCCGAAGCACCACAAGCACTACAAGCACTACGACAAGCATCACAAGCACTGCGACAAGCACTATAAGCACTACGACAAGCATCACCACAAGCATCACAAGCACTACGACAAGCATCACGACAAGCACCACAAGCACTACGACAAGCGCAAATACGGCAAGCGAGACAGATGGTAAAGTAATGTGATAGCGGCGCTTTCGCTCTATAGAATCAACCGTAAGTTTATGGGTGCGTGCTGTGCACAAATAAAAGGCTTTACGTTAGGTTGTCGAGAACATGGTTCTCGTAAGACCTAATGTAAAGCCTTTTATTTAAATCCGATAGGATTTGCGCCCATAAGCGGTATGTGGAGAAAGGGTTTTGTCAAAGCCCTGCCTAACCGGCTCTCGCTGATAAAATTCCTGTTTGGCGGTTAGTTTGCCTGACAATATTTGCATTTCTAATGCTCAATACTATGAGCTGAGCGCACAACAAAATCTTTGGTGCGAAATTCTTGAGTTTTGAGCGTTTGGAGACAATACGCTCATATACAGTGTATTATGCGGTTTTATAGAGAAATATTATGAAATCAGATTCGCAAAAGAGCCGTTTTTTGCTGCAATAGCGCCACTTTTACACTACAATAGTGCCACTTTTATCATGCAATAGCGCCACTTTTACACTCTAATAGTGGCACTATTGTAGTGTAAAAGTGGCGCTATCGTTAAGCTCGGGTGCTGTTTGCACAGCAAAACACCATAAAAACAGCTTTTTGATTCTCTATAATTGATTTTTATTTTGTAACACATTTTTACCACTTGTACGATATTTGCATGGTGACCTTTCTCCACAACAATTATTTGATTAACCATTTCATAGCCCATTCCGCTAAAGGTGATGGACATGCAAGCATTCCACAGTTCTGCTGTAAGTTGAGAAACGAGAGACATTAGTCGGTATCCCATTATTTTCCTCATCGCCTTTATTTCTCAATTATTTGAAGTACCTTTACCGATGGATTTTACATTAGTGCGATATCAAAGTTTTAATAAAAAATGATTACCTCCCTGCGTAAGTTTTCTGATTGTCATGCGACTAATAGGGTAAAGAGTCGAACGATAACAATTAATTAAAAATGAACAAAAGCAAATTAGGACAAAGGTTTCTCAGATTGGTGGACAGCTACAAGCAGGTGATATATAAAGTCTGCTTCATGTATGCCACCGAGGACGAGACCATAAGCGACCTCTATCAAGAGGTGGTGCTGAACCTTTGGACAGCCTTTCCGCGATTCCGAAGCGAGAGCAAACCATCGACATGGGTTTATCGCATCAGCGTTAACACCTGTATCTCACGGCTTCGCCATAACATCAGGCAACCAAAGACCGTGAGCATTACGACGTCGATGGCCGACCTATTTCCTGAGGAATCGGAAAGGGAACAACTGAAAGAACTCTATCAGCTCATAAGCCAGCTCGGCGAATTGGAACGCGCGCTGATTCTGCTGTGGCTCGACAATAAGAGCTATGAGGAGATAGCGGAAATCCTCGGAATATCAGTCTCGAACGTGAGAGTGCGCATCAACCGCGTCAAGGCAAGACTAAGGGAAATGTCTAATCATTAAAATCAGAAACTATTATGGAACTACAAGATTTGAAACAAAAGTGGAATATGCTCGACGAGCGACTCTCAAAGAGTGAGGTGTATAACAAACGTACTTTGGAGGAAATCATCAAAGGCAATAACAAGACTACATACGAGAAGCTTCAAAAGCAGGGAATGTTCAATTTCTTCGTAACGCTCTTTATTGCAGCTGCCATTTGTCCTTTGTTGTATAGCAAGGGAATCTTCCACGACATATCGTTCTACATCTTAGAGGCAGTCTATCTTCTTGGCATAGTGATGGTGACTTGCCGATTGGCTGTGCTTTCCCGTTTAAATGTCATGAAGACACCAACCGAACAACTCTGTAATATTACCAACTACAAACGTTGCTATTTCTTTGAGTCTGTGATTGGCGTACCTGTGTGTGTCTTTGGCATCTGTGCCACGCTTTACTTTGAACATACCACTTCGTCACTCGGATTGCTCTTTGTCAGTCTCGGTGTACTCGCCGGTGCAACATGTGCCTACTTGGGCTGGAAGAAACATAAGAATACGATGTCGGAGATAGAGCAGAACCTTGCAGAACTCAAGAACTTTGAATAAACAATATACAGATTTGAGCAGTTTATCCGGTGGAATAAGACAGGAAAAAAGCGGTATAGGAATCTTGCTGTAGAATTCCTATACCGCTTATATTCTTTTGCCTTTAAGCTTTGTCAGCTCGTGAGCTTTTAGTATTCGTCATCATTCCAGAGGAAGTCGTCCTTTGATGGATAGTCGGGCCAGAGGTCCTCGATGCTTTCGTATACGTCGCCCTCGTCCTCTATCTCCTGAAGGTTCTCGAGCACTTCGAGCGGAGCGCCGGAACGCATAGCATAGTCTATAAGTTCGTCCTTAGTTGCAGGCCAGGGTGCGTCTTCCAGTTTGGAAGCCAATTCAAGTGTCCAATACATAGTCTTAAGTTTTTACGGTTCAAAATTTAATGTTTCACAAAGAGGCTGCCATCGCTTTTTTACGATGCCAATCAACAGACATTCCGGCCTATAGGCCGTGTGCCTCCTGTTCCAACTGCAAAAATAGTAATTTTTGTATTATTTGCAAGTAATATAGAGTTTTTTTTCGTCGCAACCTTCAATAAAGTTTAAATATAAAGCCAAACTGAAAAAATAATCGGACAATCTGTTTACAAATTGCATCAGAAGGCTGTCTATATGCTCTTCACGACTAAGCGTTACCAAGCGGCGCTCCACACGGCGGCATACCGTACGGCACACATGAGCTTGAGCTGCAGCAATGCTTCCGCCGGGCAGAACGAAGGTGTCGAGAGCAGGAACTATAGACTGCAAGCGGTCTGTCTCATGCTCCAGCCTTGCTATTTCGTCGCATCCCAGACTGCCTTCTCCCTGCACGTCTTTGCCGACACGCCAAGTACGATTGACAGCCGTGGACGAAAGACAGGATCCAATGATGAACAACCGAGCCTGTATCTCCGCCAGAAAACGCGATACTTCCGCATCGGATTCAGCGGCAAGCAGCCCTATGTGGGCATTCAGTTCGTCAATCTCGCCGCTCACTTCAATGCGTATGTCGTCCTTCATAACACGCTTGCCTCCATAGAGCGAGGTGGTGCCATCGTCGCCAAGTCGGGTATAAAACTTCATAATATCAGAAATTTACGATGTAACTGGATGTCAGAAATTCACGATGTAACTGGTCTTGTATCGGTCTGTATCAGTAAATGCGATGCCGAGATAGTAGAGGTCGTAACAGACGCTGACGCGAGGGTTTGACAGGAGAGTCTGCCACATTTTCTTAGCCAAAGCATTGTCATAGATGTCCTCCACCAATATCAGCGTGTCCATATCAGAATGCTCCAACACAGACGTGAGGAAGTCTTCGCTTCCCTCAACGGGACGTATAAGCGCCACTTCTACTGTCTCTGCTTCCATTTTTCCGTCCCTTGCCTCCTTTGTCTGAACAGCGCGTACAGCAGACGCCTTGCATCCGCTGCTTACATATCTCTTCAGCAATGCCGTGTCGCTACCGTAGCAGAGCCATGTGCTCGCCTGGCGGAAGTTGGCAATGCGGAAATACAGCTCCATGCGCATGCGTTCCAGCCAGCTGACATCGGGCAATTCGCTGCGCAGGTCTGAATAAGCATAATACGGATAGTGCTCGTTGATGACATAGCGGATAAAACGGTATGCCGAGGGCGACTGCACACCGAAACCACGGCAATACCCAATGCGGCACAGCCAACGGAAATATCGTTTCAGTTTATTCATACCCACAAAGTTACTAAATTATTCAATTCAAAATCAGCGAAGCCGACAAAATCCTAATTCAAAAATAAAAATTCATAACTAAAAAAGGGTGCTTCTCCTTGACAGGAAAAACACCCTTTTTGTATTATGTTACTTGTTGTTAAGCTCTGAAATTACTTAACCTGAACAGTAGCACGACGGTTGTAAGAGATCGGAGAGAGATCCTTTACACCACCCTTAGCCTCTGTTGTAATCTGGTCGCGGCTAACGCCCATCTTAACGAGCTCGTTAGCAACGGTCTCAGCACGCTTCTCAGAGAGCTTCTGGTTGTAAGCAGGCTTACCTGTTGCGCTATCAGCATAACCGGTAACGAGGAGGTTAGCGTTGTTCTCCTTAGCATACTCAGCCATGTTCTTTACGTTTACGAGGTCCTTCTTAGAAGCGATAACTGACTTGTTGATGTTGAAGAATACAGATACCGGAGTACCTACGTATTCCTTAACAGCAGCTGTAGCATCCTTCTTCTGAGCGAGGAGGTTCTTCAGACGAGCGTTCTCTGCGTTAGCGTCGTTGAGCTGAGCGTTGAGAGCGTCAATCTGAGCCTGTGAGAGAGCCTTGATAGCGTCTACGTCAGGAGTCTTGTCCCAAGAAGCCTTACCGAGGTTGAAGGTCAGACCGAGCTCAGCATAGAGCTTGTTGTCCTTGCCTTCCCAGATACGGCCACCCTTACCGTATGTAGCAACATTGTCAAGATCCTCCTCTGCGTAGTTCCAGCCAAGCTCGAAGTGGATGCCTACGTGCTTGCTTACGCGGAATGTGTTGAGGATACCAGCTGAGAGGTTCATTGCATAGCGGTCAGCGCAGCAGTTACGGTTGATACCGGCACCTACGAAGGGAACGAAGTTCCAAACGCGGTTAGGATTATAACCATAGAGCATGTTGCTGAGGTTGAAGAGAACGTTCTCGTTAAGAGTCCAAGTATGGTTAGAGTGCTTGTTCTCGTCAACTACGGTACGGCCCCAAACGCCAGAGAACTTGGTACGAAGACCAAGACCCGGTGTGAACCACTTACCGATAGCTACTGAGAAACCGGGAGTTGAACGGAAGTCCTTGAACGGGCTACGTGAAAGGCCCTGACCGTGCTCCTGATTTGAATAGAATGCATTCCAATCTGCACCAACCTGGACAAACCAGTTGCTCCAGAATGAGTTTGTTGCAACGCTGTACTTTTCTACAGGATCTGCTGTTGTCTCCTGAGCCATTGAGCCCATTGACAAACCGCACATTGCCAAAACAATTAATAACTTTTTCATAACCTTTATTTTTTAACAATCAAAAATTTTATTCAGTTTTAATATTGGTATAGAGGGTTTTCACCTTATAAATCGCTGCAAAGATACTAATAAAAACAGTATCCACATCAATTTTTCATAAAAATATTACCTAAAAGTATAAAAAATCTTACATTTCGGATAATCTTGTGTTCATTTTATCTTTTTGTGTATTAACATTTTATGTAAATAATGCAAAACTGACACTATTAGCTTCCTACCCCAGGAGTTGCTCCATATCTGTCTGGCGATAAACGGCAAGGATTTTCTTGCCGTCGGGGGTGTAATTGCAGTTAGAACAAGCGAAAAGACTGTTGATTATGGTCTCCATCTCCTCGTTGCTGAGCACCTCGCCATAACCGATGGCTGCCCCACGAGCCATGCCGAGCGCCAGTTCGTGGTTGACGTTGCTGACCAAGGTGGCGTCTACGCTTGCTGCTGACGACGACGACACGTCTCGGGCAGAGGCTATAAGGTCTTGCAGAAGATTGATGCAGTTTACGCCTTCCAGTCCTGACGGCACGGCATTCACGGCGTACGTGTTGCCTCCAAGGTCGCTAAGCTCGAAGCCGAGCGACTGCATCTCGGTCATTACCGACGCTAAGACATTGCCGTCGGCAGGTGTAAGATGGAGTGCCTCGGGGAACATCAGCTTCTGCGGATAGCTGTGATGATCGGCCATTTGGGCGAGATAACGCTCGTATAGTATTCGTATATGCGCACGACGCTGGTCGATAATCATCAGTCCTGACTTTACGGCGGTCATGATATACTTGCCTTTAAACTGATAATGGTCGGGCGATTTCTCTGCCATCAGTCCTTCATCGGTGGCGGCAGACTGAGGTTCTGCATCGGACGGAAGCGTGCGCGACTGCACTATCTCGTCAGTAGCGGGCTCATCCATATCGCCCAAACCGTCAGACGGAAGAACATCTGCATCACCAAAACCACGTGATGGGATGGCGTCTGCATCACCAAAGCCGCGCGAGGGGATGGTCATTTCTGCGTCGTCGCTGTTGAAATTACGCGACGGCACTATCTCGCTGTCATCCGGGAAGAAGCTTGTCTGACGGGGCTGGCGCGATGTGTCGCCAAGTCCAGCATAGAGTTTGTCCCACTCAGAAGGAGCGGTAGGCTTCTTTGGAGACGATTCCTTGAAGGGATTGTATTCGGGATTATACTGCACTTTGGGCGCAGTAACTCCACCCAAACCGCCTACTGCTGGAATGTCGGGCTGACCCTCGGTATCGAATTCGATGGCAGTAACGTCATTGAACATGCCCACTGCGTCCTTTACGGCAGCTGATAGAATCTGCCATATAGCCTGTTCGTTGCCGAACTTTATCTCGGTCTTGGTTGGATGGATGTTCACGTCGATGTCGTCGGCGTTCACATTGAAGTAGATAAAGTAAGGCACCTGTTCGCCTTCGGGCACAAGACGGTCGTACGCCATCATCACTGCCTTATGAAAATAAGGATGCTTCATGTAGCGACCGTTAACGAAGAAGTACTGGTGAGCGCCCTTCTTGCGTGCCGACTCGGGCTTGCCCACGAAGCCGGAGATGCGACACATCGATGTGTCGACGTCCAAAGGAAGAAGGTGCTGATTGATCTTCTTGCCGAAGATGTCCACGATGCGCTGTCTCAAACCGCAGGAACGGAGATTATACATCTCCTTGTTGTTATTATAAAGCGAGAAAGCAATCTCGGGATATACAAGGGCTATACGCTCGAAAGCGCTTACAATGTTATTAAGTTCGGTGGTGTTCGACTTCAGGAACTTCCTTCTTGCCGGAACATTGAAGAAGAGATTCTCAATCTTGAAGTTGCTTCCGACGGGACATGAGCACGGCTCTTGCGACACGAAACGCGAACCAGCTATGGTAAGCAGCGTGCCCACTTCTTCGTCCGCCATGCGTGTCCTCAACTCCACCTGCGACACAGCGGCAATGGAAGCAAGCGCTTCGCCGCGGAATCCCATAGTGTGAAGGTTGAAAAGGTCGTCCGCCTTTCGTATCTTCGACGTAGCATGACGCTCGAACGAGAGACGGGCATCAGTCTCTGACATACCTTTACCATTGTCCACAACCTGTATGGTGGTGCGTCCTGAGTCGACACACACCACATTGATGCTGGTGGCACCCGCGTCAACGGAGTTCTCCACCAGCTCCTTTATAACGCTGGCGGGGCGCTGTATCACCTCGCCGGCGGCTATCTGGTTTGCCACGGAATCGGGCAGAAGTTGTATAATATCGCTCATACGTTAAAATGGTCTGTTAATATATACCCACATTCTTGTCCACGGCTTACCTAAGTTCAGCAAGCCAGCAACGCCATCAGGGCTGCCAACAGTAACAGCAGCGCCACGATGAAGAGCCATCCGGTGATGCGTGCCGGCTGTCTTGCCGACTTACGGTCGCCGTCGGACGAGCCTTCCAGCGACTGTCTTGCCACATCCTCCGGCGCCACTCCCCTCTTCAAGGCGTCTATTATGTCACGTCGCTCATTGGAGAAGCGAAACGTGTGATGGAAGCCGCGTGGGCGGCGATTGCCGAAATACATTTTTATATATATGTATAAAATTAGATATATGTAAGACGAAATACGCAGCATTTACGCCTTAATTACATTCTGCATGGTGGGCTGCGTCACTCTCCCGACAGCGTCTGCAACGGCGCTTCACGTCTGCGGACCGCCTTCAGTTCGGTGCCGGCATTCTTTCCGCGCCAGTTGAATATGTCGTTCTTGTCGGTAGGTCTGATGTAGTCGAACCACGCAAACTCAGGCAGACGATACTTGTCTGGCGGTATCTGCGTAATGGGATACATCGTTCCCGTGGACTTCGAAGCCCATATCTTCTCCAGCTGTCTCTTCTCAGACACAAACATTCGCATGGTATCCGTCTCCAAATAGTTGAGTTCGGTAAGCACCGAGTCCTTGCTGTCGGCGTTGTAATATACGGTCTTCACGTTTCCGACGGCGTCAGCGCGACGCATGTTTCCGTCCTTAAAGAAGGCGTCCATGCGCTTTGAAGATATCTGATTGAAGTGCTTGTCGTCCACCTGTTCCACCGAGAGCGCCTGATTGATGACCTCTGCACGCTTTATTGTGGAGTCGCTCATATACACCTTTATCACTTCTCCGAGAATCTGACGGTTGATGTTCCACGCTATCGGGTCGTGATACATCGTCATGCACGAATCAACGGAAGTGGCGACAAGCGAGTCGCACACCGCCTGCATGTCGTTGCGGAACGAACGGACATGGCGGAAAGCGTGCACCTCACGTTTCACCGAGTCGGTATTGATATTGTATGTATAGAGCTTCATCGAGTCGGCATGCATCCACAGCGTGTCCTTCTGCGAGTAGTCGACAAGCATGGCACGCTTCGTGGCATAGCCATAACCGTCCTTCTCATTATAGAAGAAGCGTCCTGCATGCAGCTCATTCTTGTTTTTGTGGTCTACGAAAACCACGTTACCGAATCCTTCGTTGTTGCCGTTGTTGTTGTCATGATAGAGCGAATCGCCCGTAATGGTCTTATCTCCGTCCACGATGGTGGAGCGTCCGAAGAGCTGCGAGCGGTCGGTACGCGAGTTAAGGTAGGCGTCGGTGGTGTGTATGACGCTCTCCTTCGAACGCACCGTAGACGGTCCGGTGACGTGAGCCACTGATGTTCGCGTGTCGTAATGGAGCGTATCCGTAGTGATATGGTTATGACCGCTGAACATCTCCACCGAATAGAGGAACGTAGCCTTACGTGTTACGGTGTTATACTCGCCCCAGTCACTCACCAGACGGTCCTTTCCGTCCACGAGTTTTCCTCCTTCGAAGAAGTAGGCGTTCTCGTAAATGCGGTCATAGTCGAGCGAATCGGTGTAAAGCGTCTGCGTACGATGCTTCAGCACCACATGGTTTCTGGCATGCATCATCTGCTCAGCTCCGTCATAGTCGGCATAGTCGCAGGTCATTGAGAGCGTGTCGCCCTGCTTGAAGCGCACATGTCCGAACGCTTCCACGGCGTTTGCCTCCTGGAAGAAGTATGCACTGTCGCACCAAAGCTGGGCTCCGGCATGCGTGAAATGCACCTTTCCCTTCAGTATCTGCGCGTCAGGAACGCTGCTATACTGGTCGTAACGCAGCTCATCCGAATGGACGAGATACACACGTTCGTCTGTCTTCCTGCGCTTTTTCTTCTTGTTTGGCGCCGCCATAGCCGAGAGCAGGCAGAAGCCAAAAAGGCATAGAACCGCCATCAGGACGGTTCTATGCCAATTATGTATGATTTTGGATTTCTGTTTTCCCATTTTATTATAAGATCACTTCATAGATCACTTAATCCATCCTTCATATTCGAACTTGCAGTTCTTGCATCTGTCTGCCATCTTCACATACGTGGTCTTAATCTTGTTGACCACCCATTCATGAAGGAAATCGGCACGCATCTTCTGCAACACCACGTTCTTCATTACCTGATAGTCCTCGGTGATGGTGGCGCGGTGAGCCGGTGTGCGGCTCTTCAGTTTTACGATAGCCACGACAGTCTTGCCTTTCTCGTTAACCATTGAGAATGCCTTCGACACGTCTCCAACTTCCATGTGCTCCACCTCGCGTGCCACCTCAGTGGGGAGGTCCTTCATCTGGAAGCGTGATGTGCGTCCGTCCTCAGCGTTAAACGACATCAGACCCTTATTATTACGTGTGTCCTTGTCGTCAGAGAAGTAAGTGGCAGCCTCCTCAAAGGTCAGCTTCTTGGCTCTGATGTCATCTGCCACGGAGTCAAGACGCAGACGCATCTCCTCGGTTGCCTCCGGCGAAACTCGCGGAATGCGGAGGATGTGGCGCACCTTTATTCTGTCACCTCTCTTGTCTATGAGCTGAATGATGTGGAATCCATACTCCGACTCCACTATCTTGGATATCTTCTTCGGGTCTGTAAGATTGAAAGCAACGGTGGCGAACGCCGGGTCGAGCATACCTCTTCCCACATAGTCCATCTCTCCTCCCTGGCGCGAAGAGCCCGGGTCTTCAGAGTAGAGACGTGCAAGAGTGGCGAATGAAGTCTCGCCAGATGTGACACGTTCCGTGTATTCGCGCAGATCGTTCTTCACGCGATTGATTTCATCCTGCGAAATCTTCGGCTGCTTGGTGACAATCTCCACCTCCACCTCTGTCGGCACGAACGGTATGCTGTCCTCCGGCATATCGCGGAAGAACTTGCGCACCTCAGACGGAGTTACTGATATGTCGCTCACCAGCTTCTCACGCATCTGCTGAATCAGCTGGTTGTTCTTGAAGTCGTCGTGGAGCTGCTGTCTCATCTGCGCTACAGTCATCTTCTTGTATTCCTCCAGCTTCTCCTTCGAGCCAGCCTGCTGTATCCAGCGGTTTATCTGCATTTCGATGTTCTGTGCAATCTCTGACTCTGTAACGGTGACAGAGTCGATGGCAGCCTGATGGAGGAAGAGCTTCTGCACGGCTATCTGCTCCGGTATGGAACAGTCAGGATCGCCATGCCATGTCACGCCTTCAGCCTCACCTTGCAGGCGCATAATCTCTACATCCGACTTGAGGATAGGCTCATCACCTACCACCCACATCACCTCGTCCACAACGCTGTGCTCAGGAGGTGTATTGTCCACAACGGGCTTCTCTTCCGACAGTTCGGGGAGCGAGACCGGCTCGTCACTCTCCACCTCCGTAGTGTCGGTCTTGAGAGCAAGCTGCATAGCCTTTCCGCGATTTGCATTTGCTCCTATCACGGCAAGCAGCATGGCTGCTGCCGCAATAAATATGGTTACTCTCTGTTTGTTCATCTATCAATTTGAATGTATATTCTGAATATACTCTATATTATATATATGTGTGGATTAGTGCTTGTTTACAGTCTCGAGCACAGCCTTGTCTACGCTTACGCTATACTTCTTGCGCAGGTCAGCCACCCACTTCTTCTCAAGTTCTTCCTGATAATCAGCCACAACAAGCTCGCGCACGTCCTTGTATGTCTTCGGAGCCTTGAGCTTCTCGCCGTATACGGCTGTGATGGGATAACCCTCTACGGGCTTCACCTTTGCACCTGTCTGGAATATCTCGTTGTCCACGAGGGTGTTGTCGCCCTTCTTGAAGATGCCCTTCACCACCTTGATGCGAACCGTCGAGTCGTTAAACTCCTTGCGCAGCGTGTCTGCCCAAGCCTCGAAAGGAATGTTCTTGATGGCGTTCTTCACGTTCTCCACGTCGGCAGCGTCCTTCACGTAGTAAGCGATGCCCTTGAAGCGCGGTTCGTCCCAACGATACTTCTTGCGGTTCTTCTTGAAGTAAGCCTCAAGTGCCTTATCGTCCTTTGCAGCACGGTTCCACACTGTGCGGTTTGATATTTCGTAGAGCAACAGTCCGTCGTGATACTCACGAATGAGGTTCTTGAGTGACGGATCGTTTGCTGTCATCTCCTCCACACGCTTGTCCAGAATGTCGCCGGGCTTCACCTTGTCAGCCTTTGCGATGGAATCAATCTTCTGTGTGATGATCTGCTCGCGAATGCCGCGCTGGTCGATGAATCTGCGGATGTCAGTACGAACCGAGTCATACGGGAAGAAGTTGCCGCGGTCCTTTACGTAAACGATATGATAACCGAACGGTGAGAGGAACGGCTCTGATGTCTCGCCCTTCTTCATTCCGAATATCTTCTGCTCAAACTCCTTAACGGTCTGTCCCTTCTGCACCCATGAAAGGTCGCCACCACGCATGCCTGACATCTTGTCGTCCGAGCAACGACGTGCCAAATCCTCAAAGTCGGCGCCCTTCTTCAGCGCCGTATAGATGCTGTCGGCACGCAGCTTGGCTGAGTCCTGGCTTGCCTGCGACGCCTTCTGTCTCAAAGCCACGAGGATGTGGTAAGCATGCACCAAGCCTCCGTTACCGTCTACGCGCTGCTGTGTCTGCTTGTATATGTTGCGTGCCTCGCGCTCCACGTCGTTATCGTCGATGAATGACGGACGCACCTGCTGGTTGCGATACATCAGATATTCGTCTCTGAATGCCTTCGCCGTGTCCAATCCTTCTGCCTGTGCTGCCAGCACCTTCAGCTTGTAGTTCACAAAGAGGTCAACATAATCAGCTACGCTCTTCTTGTCGACGACAGTCTCAGCGTTGTTCTTGTTGTATGAATACTCAAACTCAGAACGCGGCACTGCCTGTCCGTTTATGGTCATAATCGTGGGGTCGGCGGTCTGTGCCGACACGCTGCCTGCGGCAAGTAGCAATGCAGCCAACAGTGATTTTATCTTATTCATTTCTGTTTATGTGTTCTTTCTGTATTTTGTTTGCCTTGCGGCGTATTTTCTTATTCAGTGGACGATTCGGGGCTTCATCGTCAGCAGGGGGTGTTTGTGTCTATACATTTATATATATAAGGGGTGCGGTACGTTCCGTCTTCTTTGTATGGATACGTCTAAAAAAAGCGTAAGCAATGGTCCGTGGCATTTCCTCGGAAACGCGGCGCGGACCATTGCTTTATAGAGTGTCCGTCCTGTTATTACTGTGGACGTGAATAGTTAGGAGCCTCACTTGTGATGGTGATGTCGTGCGGGTGGCTCTCAAGCACGCCGGCGTTTGTGATGCGTGTGAACTTAGCGTTGTGCATAGCCTCGATAGTACCAGCTCCGATGTATCCCATACCAGAGCGCAGACCGCCGATGAGCTGATAGATAACTTCCTGAACGGTTCCCTTGTAAGGTACGCGTCCTGCGATGCCTTCCGGCACGAGCTTCTTCACGTCCTTTGTGCCAGCCTGGAAGTAGCGGTCCTTCGATCCGTTCTCCATAGCCTCGAGCGAACCCATACCACGGTAGCTCTTAAACTTACGACCGTTGAAGATGATGGTGTCACCGGGGCTTTCCTCTGTACCTGCCACGAGCGAACCGATCATTACTGAGCTACCACCGGCAGCGAGTGCCTTAACCACGTCGCCTGAATAGCGCAGACCACCGTCAGCAATCAAAGGAACACCTGTGCCCTGAAGAGCAGAGAATACGTCATATACAGCGCTGAGCTGCGGCACGCCTACACCTGCAACCACACGTGTGGTACAGATAGAGCCCGGGCCGATACCCACCTTCACTGCGTCGGCACCATTGTCAACGAGCATCTTGGCGGCAGCACCAGTGGCTACGTTGCCCACAACGATGTCTACGTTGGGGAATGAAGCCTTAGCCTCGCGGAGCTTCTCGATAACGAACTTAGAGTGACCGTGAGCAGTATCGATAACGATGGCGTCAGCGCCAGCCTCAACGAGAGCGCTCATACGCTCGAGGGTGTCGGCTGTTACGCCCACACCAGCAGCCACACGCAGACGACCCTTATCGTCCTTGCATGCCATTGGCTTGTCCTTAGCCTTGGTGATGTCCTTGTATGTGATAAGACCTACGAGATGGTTGTCACCGTCAACAACGGGGAGCTTCTCAATCTTGTTGCTCTGTAGAATTTCGGCAGCAGCCACAAGGTCGGTCTTGATGTGTGTTGTGACAAGGTTGTCGCGTGTCATCACGTCGTCGATGAGCTTGTCAAGGTGACGCTCGAAACGCAGGTCACGGTTGGTGACGATACCAACGAGATGATTGTCCTCATCAACTACGGGAATACCTCCGATGTGATATTCCGCCATCATGTCGAGGGCATCCTTCACCGTCTTTCCACGGCGAATGGTCACGGGATCGTAAATCATGCCGTTCTCGGCACGCTTCACGATAGCCACCTGACGAGCCTGGTCCTCTATCGACATGTTCTTGTGGATAACACCGATGCCGCCTTCACGCGCGATGGCAATAGCCATAGCCGACTCCGTTACGGTGTCCATGGCTGCTGTGACAAAGGGCACATTCAGGCTGATGTTCCTTGAGAACTTGGTTTGCAACTCTACCGTCTTGGGCAGTACCTCTGAATAAGCTGGGATAAGCAGGACGTCGTCGTAAGTGAGACCGTCCATTACAATTTTATCAGCAACAAATGATGACATATAACTTAAAAAATTTATTGCATGCAAATTTAGCAATAAAAATCCATTTGCAAAAAAAATCGGGGCATTTAATTTTTACGTTAATGCTAATTAACGTCAGAGAGCAGAAAAGTTGAGAGATGTACTTAGTTGAGAGTTCAGAATTGAGAGTTGAGAGTTATGATATGTATATTAATATAATGTAGCAATCTTAAATGATTAAAAAAGGTAATCATAACTCTCAACTCTCAATTCTCAACTCTCAATTCTGAACTTTAATTCGCCTGTTCCGACAGGAACTTTATGCGAACCAGTCTTATTTCGTTGTCCTCGTAGTCGCCTCCGAGTTCGTCCACGGCGTCGTCTATGCTGTCCGTCTCGCTCTCGCGGAAGTATTCATAGATGTCGTCCACCTGATCTTCGTCCATTACGTCTTCGAGGAAATAGTCGATGTTCACTTTTGTGCCGCTGTATACGATGGCGTCAATCTCGTCCAACAGTTCTTCAAACTCAAGGTTGAGCGTGGAGGCGATGTCGTCGAGAGGCATGCGACGGTCGAGGAATCCGATGATTTTCACCTTCGTCATCGAGTCCTTCGCCACGGTGCGCACGAAGAGTTCTTCAGGACGTTCTATATCGTTCTCCTCACAATAAGTCTTGATAAGCTGGCAGAATTCCTTGCCGTAACGCTTCGCCTTGCCGACGCCAACGCCCTGAATGTTCTTCAGTTCGTCCACGGTGACTGGATAAAGCGTTGCCATCTGTTCCAGCGACACGTCCTGAAAGATTACGTATGCGGGCAGGTTGCACTTGTGTGCTGTCTTCTTTCTTAAGTCCTGCAGCATGCTGTATAGCGTCGGGTCGAGAGCCGATACTCCGTGATCTTCCATCTCGTCCTCAGCCGACTCGCTGAAGTCGGTGTCCTCCACATACGTAAAGTCCGTCGGGTTCTTCACGTATCTGCGTCCGGCAGCCGTCACCTTCAGCAGTCCGTAGTTCTCCACGTCCTTGACGATATATCCGGCTATCATACCCTGACGTATCACAGGATTCCACACCTTCGACGGCATGTCCTCTCCTGCTCCGAACTCTTCCAGCTGTTCGTGCTTGTGCGACACGATGTCGTCCGTGGCTCTGCCCTTTATGAAGTCCACCACGTAGTCCTGACGGAATGCCTCCTTCACTGCCATGATGGCTTTCAGGACGATGAGCAGCTGTTCCTTGCCTTCGTGCCGTGTCTTGGGATGCAGGCAGTTGTCGCAGTTGCCGCAGTTGTCCTTCGTATATTCTTCTCCGAAGTAATGCAGGAGGATGCGTCTTCTGCATACAGACGACTCGGCGTATGCCGCCGTCTCTTGCAGGAGCTGCTTTCCGATGTCCTGTTCAGCCACAGGCTTGCTCTCCATAAACTTCTCCAGTTTCTGAAGGTCCTTATATGCGTAGAAGGCAATGCACATGCCCTCGCCGCCGTCACGTCCTGCTCTGCCGGTTTCCTGATAATATCCCTCCAGACTCTTCGGAATGTCATAATGTATTACGAAGCGTACATCTGGCTTGTCGATGCCCATTCCGAAGGCTATCGTAGCCACGATGACGTCAATTCGCTCCATGAGGAAGTCGTCCTGCGTCTTCGATCGCGTAGCCGAGTCGAGTCCAGCATGATAAGGTGCCGCCTTGATGTCATTGGCCTTGAGCACGGCAGCCAGTTCTTCCACCTTCTTGCGCGAGATGCAATAGATGATGCCGCTCTTTCCGTGGTGCTGCTTGATGAACTTTATTATCTGTCGGTCGATGTCCTTGGTCTTCTGCCTTACCTCATAATATAGGTTGGGGCGATTAAACGAGCTCTTGAATTCCTTTGCATCCATGATGCCGAGGCTCTTCTTGATGTCCATCCTCACCTTGTCCGTAGCCGTAGCGGTGAGTGCTATGACGGGAGCGTCGCCTATCTTGGATATGGTAGGACGTATGTTTCGGTATTCTGGTCTGAAGTCGTGTCCCCATTCGGAGATGCAGTGCGCCTCGTCCACGGCGTAGAACGAAATCTTGAACGAGCGGAAGAATTCCAGGTTGTCTTCCTTGTTGAGCGATTCAGGTGCCACGTACAGCAGCTTGGTCTTTCCGCTGTGCACGTCGTCATGCACCTGCTGTATGGCAGCCTTGTTGAGTGAGGAGTTGAGATAGTGTGCCACCCCCGTCTCCTCGCCGAGCGAATTGATGACATCCACCTGGTTCTTCATGAGCGCTATCAGCGGCGACACGACAATGGCCGTGCCCTCCATGATTAGAGACGGCAACTGATAGCACAGGCTCTTTCCTCCACCCGTCGGCATGAGCACAAAGATGTCGTTGCCGTCAAGCAGATTGCGTATGATGGCTTCCTGCTCTCCCTTGAAGGAAGAGAAGCCGAAGTAATGCTTCAGTTGTCCTGTTAGGTTAATTGTCTCAGTCATAGTAATAAGATTTAATGTCTCTTAAGATATGCGTGGGAGACAGGCTCGTTTGTGTCCTTGTCTCCCTCGCATTCCCTCTTATTTAAGGTTCGATTTCTCGAGCTGGCTCTTTGCGTAGTCGAGAGTTACGGTAAATGAGTCCACCTTCTTGGCAGGCACCTCAAACATGGCGTCCATGACTATCGACTCCACGATGGAGCGCAGTCCGCGTGCGCCAAGCTTATACTCCACAGCCTTGTCGACGATGAAGTCGTATGTCTCTTCTGTGAACTCCAGCTTTATGCCGTCCATCTCGAAGAGCTTCTTATACTGCTTTATGATAGAGTTCTTCGGCTCCACGAGGATACGGCGCAGCGCCTCTCGTCCGAGCGGATTGAGATAAGTGAGCACGGGCAGACGTCCGATGATCTCTGGAATGAGACCGAACGACTTGAGGTCCTGCGGAAGAATATACTTCATGAGGTCGCCCTTGTCGAGGTTGCGCACGTTCTGCACAGAATTGAATCCTACGACGTGCGTATTGAGACGCTGTGCAATCTTGCGCTCTATACCGTCAAACGCACCACCGCAGATGAAGAGGATGTTGCGTGTGTCGACGTGTATGTAGTCCTGGTCGGGGTGCTTGCGTCCGCCCTTTGGCGGCACGTTCACCATTGTTCCTTCGAGGAGCTTGAGCAGACCCTGCTGCACACCCTCGCCGCTCACGTCGCGCGTGATGCTGGGGTTGTCCGCCTTTCTGGCTATCTTGTCAATCTCGTCGATAAAGACGATGCCTCGCTCAGCGGCAGCCACATCGAAGTCAGCCACCTGAAGCAGACGCGAGAGGATGCTCTCCACGTCCTCACCCACGTAGCCTGCCTCGGTGAACACCGTGGCGTCCACGATGGTGAACGGCACTTTGAGGAGCTTCGCTATAGTACGTGCGAGAAGCGTCTTGCCCGTACCCGTAGAGCCCACCATGATGATGTTGCTCTTCTCTATCTCCACGCCCTTGTCGTCTTCGGGCTGATTCAGACGCTTATAGTGGTTGTATACGGCTACGGAGAGATACTTCTTAGCCTCGTCCTGTCCGATGATATATTCGTCGAGATATTTCTTTATCTCCGTGGGCTTAGGCACGTCGCTGAGCGACACGTCGAATGCGGGTTTCCTGCGCGTTCCCTCCGGCCCGAAGCCAGCCTCCATCACAATCTGGTAGGCCTGCTGCGCACAGGCGTCGCAGATAAATCCGTTCAATCCGGTGATGAGCAGATTGACGTCCTTCTCGCTTCTTCCGCAGAAGCTGCAAACTTTCTTTGGCATTTTCCTTTTCTTTCTCTTATTGCTTCTTTCTTGTCATCACCGAGTCAATCATTCCGTACTCCTTCGCCTCCTGGGCTGTCATCCAGTAGTTGCGGTCAGAGTCTGCCCACACCTTGTCAAACGGAGTGTGTGAGTGATCAGAGATGATGGTATAGAGTTCCTTCTTGAATTTCTGAATCTCACGAGCCTCTATCTCGATGTCCGAAGCCTGTCCCTGCACGCCACCGAGCGGCTGGTGTATCATCACGCGGCTGTGAGTAAGTGCCGAGCGCTTGCCTTCCTTACCTGCCACGAGGAGCACGGCAGCCATCGAAGCCGCCATGCCAGTACACATGGTTGCCACGTCGCTTGAGATAAACTGCATTGTGTCGTAGATGGCAAGACCAGCCGTTACGCTGCCGCCGGGAGAGTTGATATAGATAGAGATGTCCTTACCGCTGTCAATAGAGTCGAGGTAAAGGAGCTGTGCAGTCAATGTATTGGCTGTATAATCGTTGACCTCTGTGCCGAGGAAGATGATGCGGTCCATCATAAGACGCGAGAAAACGTCCATCTGTGTGACGTTGAGCTGGCGCTCCTCCAGGATGTAGGGGTTCATATACTGAGCCTGTGCCTTCATCACTTCGTCGAGCGTCATTCCGTTCATGCCAAGGTGACCTGTGGCATATTTTCTGAAATCGTTCATATCTTTTCTGGTGTTGCTTTTTTGTTTTATTGCTAAGATTGAGTCCGCATAAGGGGCTATCTTATGCAAAGATACTAAAAAAGCGCCACATTCTCCCACATTCCACAGGTTTTTTTCGGCTGATTTCTAAGTAGCGAAGCTCTCCGGTAACTGTTAATTCAAAAACGAACAATTCAAAATTCGGGTTCACCTGATTGTGTTTTTCTTTGTTTTTTCGTTTATTGGCGCGTGCTGTGCACAAATAAAAGGCTTTACATTAGGTTGTCGAGAACTGGTTCTCGTAAGACCTAACGTAAAGCCTTTTATTTAAACCCGATTAGAGTTTGCGCCCATAAACGGAATGTGGAGGAAGGTTTTTGTCAAAGCCCTGCCTAACAAAACCCTGCCTAACGCAGCTTGCTCTGCTTCTTCACCTTATACACTCCCTTCGGCAGCGTGCCAAGCTTCTTGGCTCCTCTTGCCATCACCTTGCCGTCCGGTGTGTAAACGTCATAAGTCTGCTGTGCCTCGGTAGCTGGCAATGCGTCCACGGCAGTAACCACAGAAGCCTGTGTTGCCTCCGACTCGCCGCCTACGTATACCGCAGAGACTGCGTAGCGGTGGCGTCCGCCGTCTGCCTGTGTGTCGGTGTATTCGGCTGCAGCGTCAGCCTTCACCTGTGCCAGGAACACGCCGTCGCGATAGACATTGTATGCCTTCACCACGCCGGTGCCAGCCTCGTACGTCACGTCGTCCACCATGAACATGTAGGTGTCGGCGGTGTTGTTATGAATGGCAAAGAAGGTGGCGCCCTGTGGCAGCTCCACTGTATACTGCTTCCATTCGCCAGTCTCTGCCTTTGCCTTCAGAACAGTGGTCTTGAAGTCGGCGATGGCTGTTCCGGCTGTAGAATAGAGCACCTCGAAGTCCTCTGAATAACCGAGGTTGGCGTTCTTGAAGTTGTTAGCCCAGAAGCTCACTGTCTGCTTGCGCTCAGTGAGAGGTGGCGAGATGAGCCAGTTGTCGGCGGGGATGAACTTCGAGTCCTCCACGCTGTAGAACGATGCCAAGTAAGCCTTTCCTGAACGGGGCTTCAGGCACGGGTTCTGGTCGAGCACCGAATTGACTATCCATGACGACGGCTCCACCAATGTGTAGGCGAAGCGCTTGCCCTCGGCAGGATGAGGATAGGTGCGGCTGAACGGACCCTTTGCGATGCCCTTCTCGCCGTACACGGATGTCCACTCGCCGAAGTCGTCCATTGCCCACGGAGTGTACGATTCGAAGTCGTCCGTTACCGTCTCCGACTTCTCCTCCACCTTCTTCCATGTCACGCTTACCACCTTGCCGTCCGCCGTCGTAGCGTCTACGCTCTCGGGGGCTGTACGTGTGGAAGCGGTCAGCTCTATCGTAGCCTCAACTGTGTTGTCGTCAGGTGTGGCGTCCTCGTCGATTGCCACCTCTGCCTTCAACGCCAGCGGCGACTTGTCCACTACCGAACTCTTGTATGTCAGTTCCACTATGCGACGTCCGTTCGGCTCAAGGGTTTCGGTTATGTCCTTAGTGTCCGCCAGCTTGCCGTAGGCATAAAGGCGGACGGCGTATGAGCGGGCTGCAACGCTACCCACATTCTCCACCACGATCTTGGCTGTGACGTTCTCGCCACGGCGTACTTTCTCTGGTGCGGTCATCGAAGCACGCAGGTCTTTACCTGCCACATCGCGCACGCATACATTATCTATATATAGTGCTGTGCCGGCAGGAGTCTGAACGATGAACGTCAGCATGACATACTTCTGACTTGCCAGATTCTTGTCGAGCGGCACGGACATCGTTGTCCATGCAGACGATCCTTCGCCGCCGCACTTGAATGTCTTGTAGAGCACATCGTCCTTGCCGGGAGTCTTTACGTAAAGCTCAATGTTGGTCTGCTCCTTTGCTGCCGTTGACATATAAGAGAAGACAAGCATCGGATTCTCGGCTCCATCCAGCGCTATCTTGCCCACGCCAATCTTCGCCTTGTCCGAATCAGCCTCAGCAATGTAGCCCGAGCATCCTCCGTCGCCTTCCGACGACATGCCCTGCATAAGGTCGAAGCCCACTTCGCCTGTCTGATCTGTCCACCACATGGCGTTGTCCAGTCTGCCACCCTTGAAGTGCTCTTCGAAAGGCAGCGTGTAAGGTGTGCCGACAATGATGCCCGGCGACATAACGCGCGGACCCTCGTCCACAGAGTTCTCGGCAGAGAGAGCATAATTTATCATCTCCTGATCGCCGTCGTTGGTGTCGTATGGGATGGTGATGGTTGTGGCAGAAACCTGATCGACGAGCGGGAGGCTAACGCCTGTACCGGTCTCGATTATTTCGTATACGTTATACACGACATCATTCGGGTCGATGTATCCTCCATTGGTTCCCTTTGTTACCGGATCCCAAGTCAGCGTGATGTCGTTGTCGGTGGTAGTAGCCTTGATGCCGGTCGGCGATGCTGGCGTATCCTTGCCCACATAAGCCGAAACCTTCTGGCTCTCGCGTCCCGTACCCTCATCGTTAGAGGCTATGACAGAGTAAGTGTTTACGCCGTTCTGCGCCCAATTGTCAATATAGTACTGTTCGCTGCCCGGCTTTACGGCTGACATCTGCTGTATCTCCTCACCGTCACGCATGATGTAGACGTCGAGGTCAGAGGTGAGCTTGGTGCCGTCGATAGCCTTTGTCGGGGCTGTGAAGTAGAATGTGGCTTTAGCCGAACCGTCCTCTGCGGGCACCACACGGAGGTTGGTGGCAGCGTCAGGAGCCTTCTGCGAATTTCCCTTCACGGTGATATCGTCAAGGACAAGCTTGTAGAAGTTGTATCCGTCGGTGGTGCAATGGAAACCGATGTAGAACGCGCCGTCCTTGTCCGGTGTAAGCTCTGCCTTCAGAGTCTCATACTCCACGTTGGATATCTTGGTCTTGGCCATAAGCGTGTGTGTCATCGCTTCGGCTGTAGGCTCGCTGCCGTACATCACCTCCATCTCCTCAGGGAACGACTCGCCCATGCTTGCCACACGGAACGACACGTTATAAACCTGACCCTTCTTCAGCTTGAGCGGCGGCATGATGAGCCAGTCGTCGTGACCGTCCTCGCTATCGCCATACTCAATCTGTGCCGACGACTGACCTGTTCCGTCGTTCTCGCAGAACTTCCATGTGGCTCCGTCCTCGTTGGCATCGATGATGGTGAAGACGTTAAGAGACGCCTCATTGTCGAAGCCCTGATAATAAGGCGGCTCCAGCATGTCGCCGTAAGAGACGCTGTTCGACTGTACCGGCTCGCTCTTGCGCTGTCCGCTGCGTGCCGTAACGGTGTAGTAATAGCCCGTCAGATTGCCACCCGGCAACTGGTCGGTGAGCGATGTATTAGTAGTAGCGCTTGCCAAAGTCTTGTTATCTGGATATCTAACCACGTCGTAGGTTACATCGCCCACGTATCCGTTATTGATACCCTTCGTCACGGCATCCCATGAAAGCGACAGCTTACCCGTTGCTATGTCGAGACTGGCTTTCACGTTGGTAGGCTTGCAGGGCGTATCATCGCCCACAAAGACTGTCTTATAAGCCTTCGGACCATTGCCGGCGGCGTTGGAGAGCACCACGCTGAAGAGGCGGTTGCCACGCTTTACGGTAAACTTCTCACTAACGGCAGCTCCAGCCGAAGCCTTGCCCGTAGCCACGCTCTTGCCGTCCACCGACACCACGTAGCTCACCTCTCCAGTCAGCTGCGAGCCACGGTATGTGGTGGTGGGCACGGTGAATGTCAGGTTTCCGGCAAGCGAAGCCTTGTCGAGGACTACGGCAAGGTCAGCTGTCATGCCTGGTGCGGCGTCCGCTACGGTCTCCTTAGGAATGGAGAGAAGCGCCAGCTGCTCATTGTTGACAATGTCGCCCACCTTTGTGGCTGCGCCTGATGTGAGGTCAACGGTGTAGAGAGCTGAAGCGCCGGTATGGTCGGTGCAAGCCCAATAGAAGATGCCCGACGCCTGATCAATCTCGCCACTCTGCACGTTCCACGAACCGTCGCTGAGCATAAGCTTCACGCCTGTGCTGCCCACAAGACTCTCCTTGGCAGTCTTGGTGTCGATGCGATAGAGGTCGCCGTATGTGCTGATGCCGTATAGCACGTTGTCTTTCGTGATGCCGAGCGCCACATAATAATTGTGAAGCGAACCAATGGTGCTGCGCGTATTGTTCGCATAGTCAGCAATGCCAAGCTCATAGCTTGATGCGTCACCCGTGAAGAAGTCGCCATACACGGTTCCGTCTGCAGCAACAGCAGTCTCGGTCGCCCACAACGAATAGTCGCTGAGGTAGTCGCTCGACTTCAGGTCGCCCGTCTCAGCGTCGAAGCAGTAGTGCGTCATCGTGCCCACGGAGCTGTCATACTTCACAATGTCCAGTCGGTCGCCTGACAGAGCGCCACCCGCATTGGCATACATCCTTGCGTCCACGTACTTCTCGTTCAGCTCCATCTTGCCTGATACGCCGAACGAATACATACCGTAGTCAGGGTCAGAGTCAGCCCAACGTCCGCTCTGCATGACGTTTGCCCACAGTTCCCTGCCGAGTGGCACGGACTGTGGAGCCTTGCTGACATAGAAGGGAGCGGCGTCAGCCTTTGCCGGCACCGCACGCTTCACGGGCTTCAGCTGTCCTGCCACAGCCTGACCTGCAATGCGTGCCTTGAAGAGCAAGGGACGGTTGGCCCTGAGCTGTGCCAATCGCTCGGCTTGCTCACGTGGTGATGTCTTTGCCTCGGCTCCCGTCAGTGGAAGGAGGTTAGCCACATTGGGTCTGACCATAGGGCGCGGTGCCCTGCTGCCTACCGTCTGGGCTACTGCCGTAGTGGTCAGCGCTGTAGCAAGCACGGACGATGCGGCAACGAAAAATCGTGATAGATAAGTTTTCATTATGTGTAAATATATGATGATCTGTTTAGAAATAGTAAAGTAATCCGAACTATATGCGATGCAAAGTTAGATAAAATAATACAAACATCTACAATAATGAACTACCAATTTCCTATCTGAACACGCTGAACATCTTTCTTAATTCCTGATTGCCGGCGTATGTGCCTTTCAGCTTCGAGCCAAGCATGCTCTTGAAAGAGGATTCTCCGAACAGATTGTCAGCTGCCATAGACGGTGCGTCTGCGTACTGATTGGATGGCATTCCCCAATATATATCGCTATCATTCAAGCAGAAGCTGGTGGTGCAGATATAATTCTTGTCAAACAAGGGCAGCTCGGCCAGATGTCCGTACAGCTGACTGCCCTTTTCCTCCTTGGTGCAATCGTTACGGAACAGCGTTTCCAAAACATACTCTCTGTCGGCACCACGAGCCATAAGCATTCCCGGAACATTATCTTTCTTAGGATTTATGATTACGCAGTCCTCGTCCAGGAACAGATAGCACGAATCATAATATGGAGCCATCATGTCGCTGAGGTCGTAAATGCCATACTTCAGACCGTCCACCATCATCGAGTTATACGTATCGTAATACTTTACCGAAGCAGAATAATGCGGGTCGTTGTCGTCAATGTTCAACACTACGACCACTGAGCCTTTCAGTGTCTGCCTGTCGTCGGAAAGAATCCTGCAGCAGTATCTCTCCTCCCGGCTGCCATACTCGTTCTTGCATATCATGTAGTCGAACTGGGCATTAGGATGCGACCGTTGTATGTCAGCGTAAATGCTTGCCACGAAAGGCTCCGCCTCCTCACGCAACCTATAAAACCAGTAAACTCCGACATTCTTCAGCCTTTTCTCATACTGATCGTAGGCTACGTCAAGCGTCTGAAACTCGAACGAACCGTCTGTGAACTCGCCCGAATCGTAGAAACCTTCATCGCCGAAGCTCACTCCTTTGGCGTTGAGCTGCTTCGCAAAATCGCTTATGTCCAATCCTAATGACACGCCACGATACGTCATGTGATTGTTGTCAGCAATGGTGTATTGAGCTTTCGTATCACAAATTCCTGCAATAGCAAGAAATAAGAAAATCAATAGTTTCTTCATAGTCATAAGTTAGTTTAGTAAGTAATTCTTTATATCTTCTCATCAATTTTGCAAAAATAGCCAAAACCACTGAATAAAGCAAGAAAAGAGCTTAATATATCATTCGGTTTTGTTTGACGATTAAGGAAATAAGCGTATTTTTGTAGCGTAATTAAAATGACAGCCATATACAATGAATAAGATAACAATGCTGGGTACGGGCAACGCCACCGTCACCCATATCTATAACACGTGCTTCACGCTGCAGACCTCCACCACCCTACTCCTCGTCGATGCGGGTGGCGGCAACGGCATTCTCACGCAGCTTCGCAAGGCGGACATCCAGATAGCCGACATTCATCATCTCTTCGTCACCCACTCCCACACCGACCATGTGCTGGGCGTCATCTGGATCGTCCGCATGGTGGCGCAATGTAAAGGCTACGAGGGCAAGCTGCATGTCTACGGCAACGACAAGGTGATGCGCGTCATACGCACCATCATCGACATGATTCTCGCCAAGAAGCAGTTGGCAAAGGTGGAGGAGCGCGTCGTCTTCCATGAGCTGACGGACGGCGAGAGCTTCGACGTGGGCGACATCCGCCTCACCTGCTTCGACATCCATTCCACGAAGGAGAAGCAGTACGGCTTCCGTGCCGAACTGCCTGACGGAACCGTACTTGCCTGCTTGGGCGACGAACCTTACAACCCGCTCAACCGCCAGCACATCCGACATGCCGACTGGATGATGTGCGAGGCTTTCTGCCTCTACGCCGACCGCGACACTTTCAAGCCGTACGAGAAAAACCACAGCACGGCTCTTGACGCAGGAAAGCTCGCAGCAGAACTCGACGTAAAAAACCTCATCCTCTATCACACAGAAGAGAAGACAATAGCCACCCGCAAGCAGAACTACACAAGTGAAGCCGCACAAAACTTCAAGGGAAGAATCATAGTGCCGGATGACTTGGAGGAGATTGAGGTGTAAGGGGTTTGCCTTTTCCTCTAATTATATTAGTTTTGAAAACAAGGTCAATACCTCAAATTAGACTAATTATTTTTCTTCTCATCGAATATTCGTTCGTAAGGCATCTTAAGTTATTGTATCATGTATCATAAACTTGTTGGCGGAATTAATACGTCTTCAAGTAATTCTCAATACCAACAGAACGATATAATTGTTCATCTTTTTTAATGATGTCTATAGCACTTTCTAGTATTTTGCTTGATCTATAATCAATACCGTGTTTTGAAAGTTCATTTATGATTAATAATTTTCATTCTCATCCTTTTCTTTTTTGCGCCCTCTAAATTAAACGTACGATTATGCCCCGTATTCTTTGTGATAAAGTGGAGAAGCCCATGATTTCATTTGCTTTATTGTTGTCTGTATATCTGCAGGGAAATTTTTAATACGAGCCTTGTATCCAGAGGCAACTTTATGGTTGTTAACATACAAGGTGTATTCAACATTATCCTTAACAATTATAGAATCACGATAAGAAGTATTCTCCAATTTTGAAATTGCCACTTGTATTGTCTTTTGTTGAGCAGTTCCAAGTCTTTTTCTGATAATCGGATAAGCAGAATTCCATGCAACATCCCCTTCCGATATTGTTTTATTTGCAGTCTCAACATATCCAACACCATAGGTCAACAACGAGTCACAACACCTTATTATTTGAGAATTGGAATCTCCGAAATCCATAATTAGAATTATAGACTTCTTTTCCATATTCTGTTGTTCATGTAAAGACAAAGAATTTATTGTTTTATTCTTGGGTGGCTGTGTATTAGAACATGAGCTTATCATAAATACACTTATTATTAAAAACAATCTGAACATAGTCGTTTTCATAGAAAGGTTGAACAATTAATAAAACAAATTATAAATAAAGCAAATAATAGAAGCGGACAAATATCTAACTCTTATAGAGTTGATACGTCCATTTTTATTCAATATATGCCCCTCGTAGTTTTAAGCCTTGCTCTTTACGAATATCATTTTCTGTAATATCATCTTTTTTGACATGTTTTAAGCCAATAGTTGCAGCTTCCTCTTTTTTTAGACTTTGTTTGACTCTTTGTCCTCGACTATTCGTGTAAGTATAAGTGGCATTTTCAGAATAATCGATAGCAACTCCACGCATTGATCTGTCACCATGAATAAGTTCATGTGCTAATCCAACATGAGCAGGCCTTTTTTCACCATTAACTCTCCCCGTTTTTGCATTTAATGTAGGAATTAGGGGATTTGAATTGGGATCAAAATATACATTAACATTAGACCCTATACCATTAATCGCATTAGCTGGATTATCATCTGTTTCAGAATTTCCATCAGCAGTTTTAGATGTGACATTAATTGTCATTATTCTTTTAGAACTATTAATTCTTTGTATAAGACGTGTGCCTGCAGATTTTGTTCCATTTCCTATAGATGCAATTTTTATTCTGATAGAACCATCTTTCTGTGTAGAAAAGACCACTTTATCATCAGTCAATTTTTGAATATTTCCTAATACTATGAATATCTGTTTATAAGTAGTTCCTTTCGGTAATTTAATAACTTTTCCATCTGTATCAACAAAACGTATAGGATTATTCGCCGTATAGCAATAACTACTAACACTTTCATATTTTTCCTGCAAAGGGTCTGTAGCCATCCACCTACCCACGACCGGATCATACCATCTCGCTTCATGGTCCTGCATGTTCCATCCGTACATAGTGTCAAGTTCCTTGCCTATGTACTTGTATTTGTTTCGGCTCACGCCACAGCGGTCGCCCATCAACGCGCCGAATGGATAATAATGGTTCACTTCCTCAATGTTGCCGTTACCGTCCACTACGAGACGGTTGCTGCCAAGATGGTCCTTCACATAGAAATGCATGACTATGCCGCCACCTTCATCCACACTTGCGTAGCCGCCGTCGAAGAGGATGGTGGAAAGTCTGTCGTTGTTGTAGACGAGATTTGAACAATATAGTGATATGAAAACAGACTTTCCCATAATGTATGGTTTAGGTTTTTACATTAAACAAATTTAGCGAAATTATGTATAGGGTGTACGCGGGAAGCTGTTCTTTTAACAAAATTTGCCCAAGAAAGAGGGGGCAACGACTCTGCATATGCCTTCTTGCCTAAAAAACATGTCTTCATGTCTTCTTGTCTAAAAAACGTCTTCTTGTCCGCCATGCAAATATCGTACAAAGAGTAAAAAGCTGTTACAAAATAAAAATTGATTATAGAGTTCCGGTTTGCTGTTTTTATGGTATTTTGCTGCGATGTTGCCCCCATAATATACAAGAAAAGCCTCTTTTCCACTCCAACTGAGCCACTGTTGGTGTGGAAAAGAGGCTCTTTTGTCAGGCAATAGAGGCTGTATTGGAGTGTAAAAGTGGCTCTAATGCAGCCCAATAATGCTTGTTTTGCTTCGCCATTCATTGCACACTTCTCTTCTTGGCAGCATAATCTGCTATATATCAGCATGCTATCGCTGCACGTTCAAAACTCAAAAATTTCGCACCAAGGATTTCTTTGTGCGCTGAACGAGGAGTATTGAGCGTCAGGAATGCAAATATTGTGTCGATACTCCTTATTTCACCGTGAGTTTCACGCTCTTTCCACCCACCTTGACGATATATACACCTGATGAAGCGAAAGTGTAATCGGCGACATTGGCGGCAAGCTGTATGCCGCCGAGGGTATAGACACTGAATGTCGTGCCGTCGGTCAAGCCGAAACTTCTGCCGGAAAGCTGCATTTTAGCTGTAGTAGCCTCGTAAGTTCCGATGCCGGTGGCCTCGTCATACTTATACTCTATGCTGATGTTTTCAGTGCGCTTGCCATCTGCACTTATATCGGTGAGGATCTGTCCCACGAGCAGTCCGTACTGAGAATAGATATATTCCACTTCGGTACACTCAACACCGTCAGTGGCTTTGGCCACCGGTGCGACGCTGGTCTGGGGAGTAACGGATGAAGTGTTATCGAGATAGATGTATTCCTTCTTGAGGAAATTTCCCTCAACCACATACACGGGGAAGCCGTCGATGTCGGAACATACAAGCTGGTTGCCGACACGTTTCACACTGAAATACTGGCCGGGAGCAAGCGTCAGGTACTGGTTGTCGGCATCGTTGAGAGCCGGAACTTCCACATATCCGTAGTATTTGCCCCGTGGCCCTGTCGCTGTCGTTACAACGCGGCCCTTCACCGAAATCACCGTGCGCGGCTCAGGATAGGCTCCGTCAAAGTCTTTCAGCATATTGGGAGCGATGAAGCTTACGTCCTCCTGCTGAACCTCACGGATGTATCGCGAATTGTAATAGGCCGACTCTTTGTTTGTGGCTTCAACGCTGGTTCCGTTCTGTTGCACGGTGTAAGTCACGGTGGACGGTTCGTCCGTTCCGTTTTCGTGCGTTATGCGCAATTCGTCGGTAAACTTATTGGCGGCAGTGTCGTATGTGTAAACATGTGATGTCTTGGTCTGCTGTCCGGTGGTGTAACCATTGGTTTCAACCATACTCACACAGCGGTCTGAATCCCATACATATTGGTTATCTTCAACATAAGTCTCCGTACGGTCTCCCGATGTTTCCTTGTTTGTATAGGTGCGACGGGTAACGTGTCCGGCGGCATCCACTACATAGACAGACGAGTTTTCGCTGTCGGTCTCCTTACTGTAAGTATGGTTTACTGCCGTGAGTTTGCCCGAAGCATCACGTGTGAAGACGATGCGTTCCTCATAATCAGGTTCTGTCTCATCACCCTTTTCCAAGAAAGCACACTCTGACAAGGGACCTTCCATATTCATGACGGAACGCCAAGAGTTGCTTACTGGATATGCTTCGTCATTGTAATACTTGTAGGTGATGCGTTCGTCGAGCTTCCATTCAGGCTCCGTCATAGCTGACTCTGTCCTGTTCCGGCGCGGAGCGGCGTCTGCCTTGCGAGCATTGGCAGCCGCTTCAGACCAGCCTGCACTCATGAACGGCAAGCGGGCGCCCTTTCTGCGCTTTCCCGACAAGGCTGCAGCTGTCGGAAAATCCACATCGTCGTCTGCGCTGTCAACGTAATGTTCGTCGAGCACGATGCGTCCTTGGGCATCGTATTTCCACACGTTATGAAAGGCGTCCACCGTCTTGCCCCATGTGGTATATTCAAGAGGCCTACCCGTCTTGCCGTCGTAACGGTAGCGTTCTGTCCATGACGGCATTCCATCCTTGTAATGAACGATGGTGGAATCGTTGAGCGTTCCGCTCTTTGTGACTTTGGTCACGAGTTTATCGCCTGAAAAGTCGTAGGAGAGAATAGCATTAATCGTTCCGTTTTCATCATAGCGGTGCGATACGGCATCGTAGCTGTTGAAAAGTGAATGCGAAGCGAGCTGGCCGTTGGCATAAAGGCTCCACTGCTCTTCGAGTTGGTAGTTGTTGTCGTCTGCGAGCGTATAACGCTTGAAAGTGCTCACTGCTTCGCCGGCAGCGGCCGTGTCGTTATAGTCCACCATGATGCGATAGGTTTGAAATTCGGGCTTGCCGAGGCTGTACTTCACCTCCTTCACCTTCAGACGACCCTTGGAGTCGAACTGATAGGAATAGTTGCCCACCTCGTAGAGCGACTCACTGCCCCACACGCCAGCGTTGCGTTCCTTGTAATAGATGGTCTCCGAGGAGCGCTGCTTATTACTGTCGTAGGCAAAAACATAGCGGAAAAGTCCGTCGCCGCCGTCTGTAAACTGGTAGGTTTCATCGAGCAATGCTCCCGTACCACCGCTTTGCGCGCTTGCACCGATGGCGAACATCGCCAACAGAAGAGTAGAAAAATGCTTCATGCAAATGTTTATTTGGGTTTATACTTATGTAGGTTGTCATTCTTTGAATGAGCTTTACAAAGGTAAAGAAAAAGACTGCTCACCCCACTACTTTACAGACGTTTAACACAAATTAAGTCCAATTATGCGATATTTGCATGGTGGACATGAAGGGGTTTTGACAAGAAGATATGTTAAGTTTATAGAAATATGTGCAGAAAAGTGTAGAGTACTGGATGCTTTATATGCAGAAAAATGTATCTTTGCATATAAACTATGTGCAGAAAAATGTATTCAACGGCCATTTTTATGTGCAGAAAAATGTAAACAGCACTATGGAAAGACTTGTATTGCAGCAACTTAAAGAATGGAAAGAGCGTAAAGACAGAAAGCCTCTGATTGTGAATGGAGCGAGACAAGTGGGAAAGACTTGGGCTTTACGTGAGTTTGCCAAACGCGAATATGCCAAAGAGGCATACATAATATGCCGCAAAAACGAATTGGTTGAGCAGGTTTTCAAACAGGATTTTAACGTTGATAGAATTTTACTTTCTCTCAGCGCTATTATCCATGTTGACATTACTCCCGGAGATACACTTATAATTTTAGATGAAGTGCAGGAAATACCAGAAGCCATTGAGGCATTAAAGTACTTCTGCGAGAATGCTCCGGAATATCATATTGCCGTGGCTGGTTCATTATTAGGTATCTCATTGCATCATGATGTTTCCTATCCGGTAGGCAAGGTGAATGAGATAGATATGTATCCGATGAGCTATGGGGAATTCCTGCTTGCCAAAGGAGAGAAACAATGTTATCAGCTACTGGAAGAACATAACTTTGAAATAACAAATCTCTTACACGAAAAATACGTTGATCTTCTTCGTCAATATTATTATGTAGGAGGAATGCCAGAAGCCGTGAAGAAATATGTGGAAACCGGAGCATTGAAAGAAGTAAGAAGAATCCAAAAGGAAATACTTAAAGGTTATGAACGTGATTTCTCCAAGCATTCGCCAAAGGAGCAGATAGAAAGAATAAAAATGGTATGGAAGAGCATCCCTTCCCAACTGTTTAAGGACAATAAGAAATTCATATATGGTGCACTTCGCCAAGGAGCAAGAGCTAAAGACTTTGAGATAGCCATAGAATGGTTGGTTGATTCAGGACTTCTCTATAAGGTTTCAAGATGCACCAAGCCTGCTCTGCCATTGGATATATATGAGGATTTTTCTGTCTTTAAACTTTATCTTCTGGATATAGGTTTGTTGGGGGCGATGGTCAATGTCGACCCTGCACAAATTCTCATCAACAACCAAATCTTCTCCGAATATAAAGGAGGAATGACAGAAGAATATGTATTGCAGGAAATGAAGAGCCGAAACATCTCTCCAATATATTACCATAAGACGGATGACTCACGCTTGGAATTAGATTTTGTAATACAATATAAAGGAAAGCTGTTGCCTATAGAAGTTAAAGCTGAGGGTAATGTGAGAGCCAACTCACTAATGACTCTTCTCAAAACGAATCCAGACTTACAAGCGGTAAGATTCTCTATGCTCCCCTACAAGAAGCAAGAACAGCTTTTTTGTGTTCCTTTGTATGTTATATAAAAACAGTTAATGCCGAAACTTGAGACGGTAGGATTTGTGGCAGAAGCAATAATTCTTCAAAAAAAAAGATGGCAGGGAATATCCTTGCCATCTTCTTGTTTTATATACAAGCAATAGCTCACGCTTAACTTGCGTTCTTGCATTGGTTGTCGCAATTACCGTTGCATTGTCTGTTGCATCTGTTCTTGCGTTCACAATAACGCTCGCATTGTGCGCAGATGTCGTATCCGAGCATTGTGCCGAGCATAAAGTCCTCTTCAGGAGTGAGCAGGTTTAGCGGTCGCGTTACGATCATCCGTATGGCGTTGAGACATTCCTCCCTGCCGAAATACAGATTGAGGCGGTCACTGCCAACCGGCTGGACTATATAGCTGATGTTCTGGCTCTCCAGCCTTCGTATGGCGAACTCCTCATATTTTCGATTGAGGGTGAAAAGCACCATACGGCGCACACCCTTCTGGTATTCATAGATGTGGTTCATCAGAACCTTCATGTCTACGGGTAGCACATTGGGTTGTTGCATGATTGACAGTTTTAGATGGATGAATGTTCGGATAAAAGGTGATTAGAGGTTGGGCTGGATCTGTGCCACCCAAGCTTCGATGCGCTCGTCGGTCTTGTCGTCCTCGTTGACCTCGTCAAGAGCCAGACCTACGAAGTGGCCGTCAACCACCGATTCTGAGTCGTCGAAGGTGTAACCGTCTGTGGATACAGCTCCGATGACGTCCGCACCGGCTGCCTTTGCGGCATTATAAATCTCAGCCATACCACCTACGAACGTGTCGGGGTAAGACTCCGAGTCGCCGCAACCGAACAGAGCCACGGTCTTTCCGCTGAGGTCAGCACCCTTCAGCACCTTTACGCCGTCATACCAGTCGTCCTGCATCTCACCGGCACCCCATGTAGAGGTGCCGAGGATGAGGTTGTCATTGTCAGCAATGACGCTGCTGTCAAGATCTGTAACGTTGATGATATTGTCCACACCGAGCTTGCCTCCAATCTTGTTGGCAAGTTCCTCACATGTGCCTGTGCTTGTGCCGTAAACGATAACTGTTTTCTTCATTTTCTCTTTGCTTTTATATTAGTTAATACATACGATTCGTGCTTCGTATTTCTCTGTTGCAAAGATAGTTAGCTTACGGTTAACGCACAATACCTAAATGTGATGATTTGGAATTGCGGACATGCGTCTTTATCTCACCACCACGCGCACAGCCTGGTCTGCCACCTTAATAATATATACGCCGGGGGCGAGGCTTACGTCGGTGGTGCCGGGGGTGAGAGTGCGGGTGAGCGCCTTCTGACCCGTTACGGTGAAGACTTCAAGCACGGCATTGTCAGTTGTTGTCACGCTTACGCCACCTGCTACTGTGGTCACGCTTGACCCGGTCTTGCCAACAGTCTGAATGCTTGTGGCAGGAGCCTTGACAAGCATCATGTCGGAAGGAGAGGAAGCCACGGCGTCCTTGCGGTTGCCATGATAATAGCGCAGACCCGTCACACGGTAGTAGATGTCATGGCCTGGTCCGAAGTTCGGACGGTCCATATACATCGACTTTGTGGTGTTGTTGTCTGTGATGACTGAGCTGGTCACCACTTCCACCTTGTCGCCAGCCTTCACCTTCTGCGTCACCTTGATGTAGTCGATGAGGAACGTACGGTAGTTGTTGCTGTAGAATGTCAGCTGCTCCTTCTTTGTGCAGGTAGGGATGGTGACGGTAGCCTCAACGAAGCCACCCTCCGGGAAGCGGATGGCGCTGTAGGCAGCAGGATTGACACCCTGTATGACGAGCCAGTCGTCCTCCGTACCCCATGCACGGACAGTAACGTCGCACTCGCCTTCGTTATGGCTGAGGTCCATAGCGGGGGTTACGATGGCACCCGGAATCTCTCCCTTTACACCACTCGACTCCATTCCTCCGAGCCATCCGTCAACGCATTGCAGCGACGAAGCCTTCCATCCTGCAAGGTGTGTGAGGTCGTCAATCGGACCGTAACCGCTGGTGTATTCGCCCTGCTCGATGTTGCCCTTCTCAATGTCGGCTTCGGTCTTGTCCGACTTCACCTTCGAGAAGTCCTCATACAGAATGGTGTAATCGTCGGTATCCTTGTCGATGGTGTTGAGCTGCACCTGCTCCACACGGTAGACGTCCACCTTGTTGCCGCATGTCCAGTTGGCTGTATATCCGTCAGAAGTGATGTCCGTAGGCTCAAGAACGGTGGGCTGGCTAACGGCAAACACCTCTATTTCCTTGGAAGGCTCTGACACGTAACGGCCAGAAACAGCCTTTACGGTATAGAAATAGTCAAGCTCCGGATCCAGTCCTGTAACGTCGTAGGTCATGTCGGCTTCGGCGTCAGCGTTCTTCTGTGCTGCCACCTTGAGGTTCTTGAGAGCGTAAGTGAGTTCGGCAGGTTCTGGGTAAGCGTACGTCACATTGTCGAAAAGCACAGCGGTGTTGTCGCCCTTCACCGGCACATACTCGAACTTAATGGCATAAACCTTCTCAAAAGCCTTCAGAGCTGCCGTGATGTCGAACACCTTTCCGTCGCGAGCCTCATCAGAGAGAAGGTCTGCCACGTCGATGTACTTCCAGGGATAGAGTCCGTACTCCGTGTCCACCGACACCTGTATGTAGCTGCCGTCAGGCACTTCGGTCTGTGTGGGCTGTGCCTTAAGCCAGAAGCTGAACGCTGTAACGCCGTCCTTCATTACGGGAGTGGTGAAAGCGTCGCCCTCGTCCACCAGTCTTATAGCCTTGGTGCTGCCGTCTGGTCCCTCGCTCATAGCCACATGAGGCTTCGTGAGGTCTGTCCATACGAACGCCCATCCCTCGGGAAGGTTGGGCTTTTCGGCGTTCAGACGTCCTTCGCTGTCAGCGTCAACGCCTTCAAAGCCCTCGCTGACGGTGATGGTGTTGCCCGATTCCTTCTTGGAATATACGTTGAGCAGATAGCTCTCCGCACCAGTCGGAGTCCACACAGCACGGAAGCTATGGTCTGTTATGTTCTCAGCATCCTGCGCTGTAGGTGTCTGGATTGACTTCTGCTTGCGCTCCACACGGATATCGTCAAGGAGTATGGTGGCTTCTGTATCGGCAAAGAACTGGAAACCGGTGGTCTCGAAGTTGCCCTTATCCGAGGAGAAGCTGAATGACTGCCATTCTTCTGTAAGCGAATAGGTCTTGCGTCCGAAGTCGACGAGTCCCTTGCGGCTGAGGAAGATAAGGTCGAGAGCATTTCTGCCCGTATCGTCCTGTCCCTTGGCGAGGCGTGCACGGAAGGTGATGGTCACATCGCCCGACATGTCGCCAGCCGGAGTGTTGAGGAACCATCCGTCCTTGATGGCGATGCATCCTCCTGCCGAATAGAGTCCGATGCCTCCCCACTTCTTATATGACAGACCGCTGTCATAAGGCTTGAGGGCGGAAGGATTGATGAAGTCGCCCATGTCGTCCACCAGCATAGTGGCGTCAGGATTGTCCTCCGTGCCCGCTGTCAGACCCGAGAAGTCCTCATTGATGAGCACGGTCTGTGCGTTCGCCGTAAGTACGGCAAGCAGCAGCGTGGTGATAATGGTGTAAATCTTTTTCTACAAAATTACGCTAAAAACTGCCGAATAGCTTAAAATGAGCTGTTTACGAGTTTTTCACCTCAACAGAGGTAATGATTTGGCAATAGTCCTAAATTCTGCAATCTGCATACGTTTGCTGCCTAACAACTCTTTTCGACTGCAAAAATACAAAAAAAATAATGAACCAAAGATTTTTATTAAGCAAAAAATAGCAAGCTAAGGATTGCCTAACAAAAGATGTCGGTTTTATCATAAAGTAGTAGTATAATGTTTAATTGGGTTTGATTTTACTGACAATAAGTTTAATTCAGTTTAAAATATCCATCAAAAAGTTCTATCTATCAATCATCTTTTGTACTTTTGCACTCGAAAACAAAGAGGCTTATACCTCCGCAACATGTATAACATTTTAAAAAAGGAGAAAACATGAAAAAAATATTACTCTCATTTTTGTGCTTCTGTTTTTGCTTGTTAGTTTCTGCGCAAAAAGTAGGATTGGTCATACAATATAATATGGCTATGCAAATTCCGAAGAAAGTCTATGAGATGACTGATTTAAGTAAAAGACAATTGGTTATAAACAAATTGTTAAACCAACACCAGACTTATACATTGTTTACGAATGGCAATGAATGTGCATTTTCAGCAATGGGCATTGATAACAATGTCATCAAGATTGAAGGTGATGGCTCATGCTATACTAATATGAAAGATAATAAAGAGATAAGCATAAAGAAGATAGTTGATAAGCCTTTCATTGTGTCTTCTGATACCCTAAAAAACGAATGGGACTTGTATCTCGATGAGACAACAGATGTGTTGGGCAAGAAATGTTCGAAGGCTGTAAATAAAAAGTATCATTCTGTAGTTGCTTGGTTCTGTCCAGAAGTGCCATCTTCTGTAGGTCCTTGTGGATATATTGGCCTTCCCGGAGCGATTCTCCGCTTGACAACATCAACTGCGATATATGAGGCAACCAATATTTTGCCAACAAAAGAAAAAGTCAAGATAGAGTTACCTAAAGGAAAGATTATGCAGAAGCAAGCTTTTGAAAAGTTGCAAAAAAAGAAGATTGAAGAACTGCAAAGTAATGACAGCGGCAAAGGTAATGTCATTGTTTTGTAGTGTAGGATAAAACCAAAGAAAGTATGGGACATTTAAGAAGTTTCGTTTTATGTATGCTGATGTGCGTATGTAAATTTTCTATAGCACAAAATATATCGGGTATGGTTGTTGACGCACAAAACACAGCCATACCCTATTGTACTGTTACATGTTCACAAGATAGTGTGGCACATTCCATAATCTCGTATGCAATAACAAAAGACGATGGGTCATTTACTATCCAATCCCACAAATCGTTGTCCTCATTTTGGTTGACAGCAAGATGTGTCGGATATGCAACACTGAGAATACATTATAAAGAAGTGCCGACAGCCCCATTACGCTTAGTGATAGAAGAGGATAGCTATACTTTGTCAGAAATAACGGTAAAAGGAAGAAACTTAGGGGCGAAAATCAAGAATGACACAATTGAATTTAGTCCAGATGTGTTTAAAAACGGAAGTGAACAGAACATGAGCGATGTCATTAAAAAGTTGCCAGGAATGACTGTTGATGAGTCGGGAAATGTTTCCTACCAAGGGAAAAAAATAGATAAGTTCTTGGTCAATGGCGAAGATGTGCTTTCTACAGGAGGACATGCACTAAAAACTTTGTCTGCAGACTTTGCTTCTGGTGTGGAGCTACTGAACAATTACAATGACGGAAATGTCGGAAACTCTTTCAATTCAAAAGAGACAACTGCACTGAACCTTATTAATAAAGACTTACACAACAAATGGGCAGGAAACTTTACAGAAGGGGGTGGTGTTAAGAACAAGTTTGACAGCAAGAACTCAGCTTTGAAGATGGACAAAAAAGTGTCTGCATCCATCATTGCAAATGCTAACAACACCAATGAGACAGTTTTCTCTATAATGGACTATCTCAATGCCAATGGCGGTCTTACAGGAGTAAAAACAACCAATGGATTTGCGCAACTGAGCCTTTCAAGTGCAGAAAGAAATGTCTTGATGCCAAGCAATGACGAATACAAAAGGACTTCTGGTATCGGTAATGTCAACTTAACATTGAAACCGACTTCACACTACAATGCCACGATAGGTGTCATCCACAATGAAATGGATGCAAAGTCTGCATTGTCAACGGAACAACATGTAAAGGTGGCGCAGGAAGTTATACGTAAGTCAACAGAAGAGAATGGCAAGAAAAGAGGTAACTTTAGTTCATTTAACCTCAGTCAAAAATGGGATGTCAATCCATATGCAAGTTTGCGTTTCCAAACGAAGTTGGCATATAGCGACATGAGAAACAATATGTCTATCATGGATTATTATAACAATAATTCCGATAGAAATGCTGACAATGACAAGAACAAAGGATTTAATGTATTACAACAGGTAAACTTAAATTCATTGATAGGCAAAGGCCTGCTTTATGGAAGTGTAGATTTCGCTTTTTCTAAATCAGAAAGAAACTTGGATGTTCTTTCCTCTTATGAACTGCCTAACGAATACAAACAGGCAGATGATTCTTACTATATAGATAAAGATTTGAAGAAGCTAAATGTGGCAGGTGCTGTAGGCTATGTATTTCCTATTTTCCATAAAATCAACTTGAAATGGGAATTGTCTGGTCAGAACTCCGATTCATGGATAGACCAAAATGTAGATAGCGAACACTTGAACAGTCACAATTTCGGGATTTATGGAGGACTTATGAAGAACAAAGGTCTCTTTAGGTTTGATGCTGGTGTTAGATTTTCTGATTATGGGAATAGCACAAACATCAATGGACTAGTGACAAAGTCAGTTACCAAGTGGGAGCCATCCTTTGCGACAGAATTACGTTTCAGTCAGCAACACTCCGTTGCTTTTGGGCTGAGTTACAAATATGTTCCAACCGATATTGAAGCACTATCGAGACTGTCTGTCATCAATAGCTATGATGAGGTTACAGGTGCTTCCTCATATACAAAGTTAGGCTACAATGCACTGAACATGAATATTGCTTATAAGTTGTATAGTTTGTATAGCAGAACGACTATATATACATATTTGACTTACGAGAAGGCAGATAACACCGAAATGCTGAACTATCAGAATGACGGTTTGTTGCACAACCAAAATTATATGGATGGAGGAGAAAAGGAAACTGTAAGTGCAACTTTATATGCCAACAAAGGATTGGGCAATTTGCCAATTGATGCCAAACTGACCACCACATTTTTGTGGAATCGAAACGAAATCGCATACAATTCCATTCCATATAAAATGTTGATAGGGAGTTTAAAGACTGACTTAGGCTTCGCCTCACGTTTTAAGATTCCTTTCAATGTTGAAATTGACGGTTTGTACAACAAGTTGACAAATAAAGTTACCGACTTAAACATCGATTCTAGTGACAAGGAAATTGGTGGAACTGCAAAACTAATATTTGCGAAGAACAAGTTCGCCAGTTTTGTTACCGGCAAGTGGAACAAGATTGAGAATACAAGCGGAAGTAAGATATTGCGAGATATTGATTTTTCCATTTCCTATAAAATCAAGAAATTCACATGCAAACTTTCTGGCACGAATATCTTTCACCTTAACGGAATCAATTGGTTAAAACAAAATGTTACACCAACTTACACATCCTATGTTAGATACAAACAACATTCTGGAAATGTTATGTTGTCTTTAACATATCAATTATAAAAGCAACAAAGAGGCAGTTTACCCTAATATAGTAAATATAGTAAGCTACCTTCTTTGTTCTTGTAAAAAGTATATTAAGGTTTGAAACGACACTGTGTTTGTAACCTTATATTATTCCACTGTTCCTTAAACCATTCAACTATAGGTTGTCTATTTATAAACAAAAATAATTGGTTCGGCTTGGTAGAATCAGAGAATATCTTGATTTCTGCATTCACCACATTGAACTTCTTTCTGTACTCCTCGGAATAGAGTGAACCGCTAAAGTTGACTGCCTTTCCTGTAAGAAGCACTCCGATTTGCTCAACGGTGAAGCCAATCTTCCTGCACAGGTCTTCCATTTGCAAACGTGCCTCCAACATCGGGAACCAATGCTTGGCTTTGCGGACGATGTCATTGAGCAAAGAAACTTCTGTTGCGTGCTTGCTCTTCAAATCTACGACCTCTGCTTTGTGTATCTGTTGCATCTCGCCGAGTTGTTGGCTGTGGCTGTCCTCCATTTGCTGTATTTTCTCATGGAGTTCGTCAATGTATTGCTCTCGGTCTGTCACAAGCTCACACAACTTTCGGTTGTGTTGCTCCACCTCTTTCAATTTTCCACTGCCCAAAAGAGAACCAATTTTCGACACAAGGGCGGTCTTGGCTTCCGTCTTGGCTGCCTGTAGTTTCTCCGTGTTGATTTCACTCTTGGTCTGTTTGAGCAGTCGCTCCGCTTCCTCCACATCAGATTGCAACAGTTTCATGCAGTTTTGAAGTCTCTCCGTCTCTCGCTTGATGTTGCGGTAATACTGTGCCGTGGTGGTATGCCTCGCATCCGATCCACGGACACCTCGCTTCAAGCCATACTTGCCCATGGCTTCCGCATAACTGTCGTGATAGCCAACCATCTTGTCACGGTTGAGCACATCATCGGCACACAGCCTCACGGCATTGGCTTTCTTGCGGTATGTCCGCTTGCCTTCTTCCGCAGTCTTGTTCTTCGCCTTTCTCCGCTCGCCTGTCACTATCGGAACGATGGAGGCGTGGAGGTGCGGCGTGTGCTCATCCATGTGGAGAACCACCGACACGACATTCTCCTTGCCGAATGTGTCCTGCAACCACATTAAGCTGTCGTTACACCAATCGTCAAGTTGCCCTTTCTCTGCAATGTTCATCATGTCCTCGTGCGTTCCCGAAAGAACTGTTCTTATCACCCTAACTTGGTCGTTGGTAATCTTGCGCTTGATGCCAGCCGTCTTGATGCGGTGGGCGATGGCTTCGTCACGACCATACACACCGCTCGGCATCTTGACAAGCTCACGGTTGAGGTGAGTTCTCGTAGGGTCAGCGTTGTCGGGTATCACCTTGCGCTCGATGTGGTCTGACTCCCTTGCGTCAGAGCTGCCCTTTGCCTTCTTGAAATCCAAACTGAAATGTCCCATAATAAACTTGTTTTTGAGTTGTACAAATCCGCTTGCCGCATTGCGCCCTGCGCATGGCTCACGGGGTTTCAAAAGGGGATGCCCCTTTGCTCAAATGGGTGTTTTTAGCGGTGGCGTGCCACTGCGTCAAGAAAACGCCCTATTGAGCTATGGCTTTTCCGTTCAGAATAGCCATTGGAGCAGGAATCGCCTACATGCCCAAGGCTGCGCCTCTCTTTCGAGATGGAACAGTCCGCTTAACAGGCTGTACTTGGTGTACTGACTGTTTGGATTTTACTCCGCACAGATAGTCGTTCAAGTCGTTGTACTCACTGTACAAGTGGGATGCGTCCCTCACACGGTAGCCGAGGGCAGTCTCGATGGCAAGCGTTGCCTTCCGCCCAGCCTCGTCGTTGTCGAGCAGACAACTGATGCGCTCGTAGCCGTGTAGTGCGTCAATAGCCTTGTCAACGTTGCTTGCTGAGTTGAGTATCACGTAGTCCTGCGCTTCCAATGACGGACAAGACGGAAACTTCTCCATGCGTAACGAGAGAAAGGAAAGATAGTCCATCATGCCCTCGAACACATAGCAAGCGTATCTTGGCTCGCCTTGCTGTCGGATATGTGTGATGTCCTTGGGGGACATGCAACCCTTGAAGAATCGGTTACGAACCTCGTAACCGCCCGACTTGTTCTTGAAGCCGATGGCGAAGTAGTTCTTGACATTATGCGAGAAGTGGAGTTCCACACATTCCTTTCGGGCGATGCACAGGTCAATATTCCGCTCGCTCAGATAGCGTAGGAGTGCAGGGTGGTTGAGTTCCCTAACCTCCAATTTCTCAAAACTTGGCTCGGAAGCTTGCTGAGGGAAAGAAAAGTCGGTCGGGCGTACATGGGGTGCTTGCTTCTCCATCTTGCCCAAGAGATATGGCAAGCTGTCTGATGCGTAGAGGTATGACGCAAGGGTGATGATGTTGCCGCCCTTGCCCATTCCGAAATCGAACCAACTGTTCATCATGGTGTTCACCTTGAAAGATGCCTCGCTCTCATTTCTCAGCGGTGACTTGTACCAAAGGTTTGCGCCCTGCTGCTTGACAGGGCGGTGTCCCAAACTTTGCAGGTAGTCTGCAATCTTGATTTGCTTTGCTTCTTGAATGTTCATGTTTTACTGTGGATTAAGTGGTGTATGTATTTCTGATGAATTGTTGAGAATGGCATGTATTGGTATGATTGTCAAATACTTATCTTCTCAACAAACTCTCAACAAATGGTTCTTTTCAACAAAATCACTGGGCAAAAGAGAAAGACAGGCATTAGCTGTCATGTTTTCTCTTTTCAACAGTCTCTTTCTTTTGTTGAGAGATTTGTTGAGAAAATGTTGAGCCTTAAATACTTGATATTCAACACTTCTTTCATCATATTCAACAATTCAACAAAATTATATGCTATTTAGCTTGTCCATCGTTACAGTGTAGAACCTGCCCACACGTTTTGTTGGCGAGTAGTGACCGCTGCTATTGTAGTTGTACTCGTATGAGGTGTAGGTGAGGGCGTTCTCTGAAGGTTGCAGCTTCCAACAGTCCTGCACTATCTTTCGCACAAGGTGCTTCTCCGCTTTCACGTGGTTGCATTGCAACAAGGCGATTGCGTCATTGAGGCAGAATTGCAAACTGTCGGTTTGGGTGTTCTCCATGACCTCAAGGAACAGCTCCGACATTTCCACCTCAAGTCTGTTACGGTTGCAGCGTATGATTCTCCTCAGAGCATCGGTCGCTATCTGTTCGGGGGCGAACCACATTCGGCTCTTGTGCTCTGTTGAGAGCGTTCTGCCTTGCAGATGGAACAGAAAAGCGGGTATCTCCGCCTTCAGTTTCTCCAAGAAGTCGGTATCGTCAGATTGCAACGATGAAATCTTCCTCACCCAATATCGGGTCTCGCCCTCGTCAATGATGACAGGGAGTGATTCGTTGTTGGAGCACAGCACGAACTTGGCAAAGAAGGAAATCTCGTTCCTGTCCTTGCCCTTGGCTTCCACCTTGTACGAGAGGGTGGTGCTGAGGTTCTTCAACCGCTCGGAATCCTCCCTGCGACTGAGCAACACCTCGTCCACGACAATCAGCAGCTTGCCAGCCCAATCGGAATTGAACTGACTGCGGAAGTCCTCGTTGGTGTTGAATGTCACGTTGTCTTGGAACAACGCTTTCAGAAAGTTCAAGAACGTGGTCTTGCCTGTGTTCCTCTCCTCTGATACGAGCAGCAGAATGGGCAACTTCTGCACAGGTCTGAGATAGAGCAGTTGCAGGTAGTCCATGCCAAGCTCATATTGCTCACCGAAGATGTGACTAACCAACTTCTTGATATTTGGGAAGTTCCCTTGCATCGGCTTATGTCCTATCGGCTCGTATAGGTTGAGGAAACCGTCTATCACCGTGCGGTGGTTCACATGTTCGGGAACAGTGCAGAAGCCGTCATACTTGTGAACGTACTTTATGAACTCCTTGCCGTAGTCCTGACGCAAGGTCTCCATGTTCCATGGGATGCGCTTTCTTACCTTTCCTCCTGTGATGGTAGGTTGGTCAACCACCTTGTACAAGGTAGTGCCAACACGGATGAACACCTCGTTTGTCGGAGGTGCTGCCTGTGGCTGTTTGCTTCCCACAGCTACAGGTTGTTTGTTGTCGTTTGTCTTGCTCATAATCTAACCTTTGTGAGTTGATGAAATTAAAGTTGCAAAGGTAAGGGCGGAAAATCAAAACGCAAAACACAAACTTGCGCAGAATGGAGAAGTTTGCACCGACAGTGTTAAAAGATTGGAAATCAAGGTGCTTGATGTAGCCAATCGGGATAAGATGAAACAAAAAATCCCGAAGAGAGGTTTCCTTGCGAACCTTTCCTCGGGATGAACAAAAATGTATTCCTGCATGTCATACGTTTTATATGTCATACGATAAACATGTAAAACGTTTGACATCGGCAGCTCTGCATTCTTCACAGAAATGCTTGATACGACAGTGAATCAGTATGTAGGCAAGTCAATACGACAGTGAATGATCGAAGCGTCAAAAATGCGACCATTCTTAGCTGAAGGCATTTGTCCCTCCGTAGATTTGCAGGACAATGGCTGTTTTCTCTTTTGCTCTGTACAACCTCTTGAAGATAGCATCACGAAGTTGCGCTGCACTATTGGAGGTTAGACGGAAGCAAATGGCAACAACCATAGGGAATCCATACAGCGTTTGCCAAACATCTTTGGAAAGTTTTTGCCTCTTTTGGACTTCCGACACCAACAACATACCTTCTTTATATATGGCTCTTATCACGGCTTTGAGCTTCGGGGTTGTGACATAAAGCATATCTACCAACTCATTTTCACTCATCCACAAGTCCTCCAGGTTGGACGGAATGGAAAGCCTTCCATTTCCGTCCACGGTGATTACAGTCCTTTTCATGCCATCCCTCCCATTGCAGGCAAATGCCCCTTGATTCGACTTTCAAAGACAGATATGTCATGGTCAAGCTTGGTGCTTGTCACCTTGGCATATATCTGTGTCGTGGTGATATTCGTGTGACCAAGAATCTTGCTCACGCTCTCTATCGGCATTCCGTACTCCAAGGCTAAAACAGCCCAACTATGACGTGAGACATGAAACGAGACACGCTTCTTGATGCCACACATTGCAGCAACTTTCTTTATGCGCTTGTTGATGCTGTCAAGGTTGCCGATATTGAACAAGTGACTTCCTTTTCTGAAAGCCTTGTATCTCCCAATAATCTGCATGGGAATATCCATCAACTTGATTTGGAACGGAACGCCTGTCTTCTGACGCTTGGAAACAATCCAAGGAGCACCGTTTATCATGCTGATGTTATCTTCCGTCAAGTTCTTGATGTCGATGAAAGATATACCTGTCCAACAACCAAAGATAAAAAGGTCTCTCGCAAATGCCATGTTCGGGTCTTCCAACTTTATCTCTGTCATGACGGTAAGCTCGTCCAATGTCAAGAACTCACGTTCCTTGTGGTCTGGGTCAACGTGGTACATGGCAAATGGATTTCTCGGTATCTTGCCGTTGTAGTGAGCTGCCGTTACGATATGCTTCAGTGGTATGGAGTAAATCCAAATGGAGGACTGCGCAAGTCCGATGACATTCTTCAGATACAGGCAATAGTCACGGATGAACTCCTCTGTAAGCTCGTTCATGGACATATCGCTGCGCTTGTACTGATACTTGATGAAATCGGCAACGTACTTTCTTACCGTCAGATACTTGCGGTAGGTGTTCTTGGCTCTATCCTTGCCCACACGCTTGGCAAAAGCTGCGTTCTCCTTGTCAAAGGCTCTGAGCAATGTCTCGTATTCCGTGCCTATGCCTTGGTAGGCGTTTCTCACCATTTCAGCGGTAACGAACGCCTCACGGTCGGAAAGTCTCTGGTAATGCTTGGTAATTTGAGCCTTGATGTTGTCAAGCGCAAAGTTCACCTCCTTGGCTTCCTTACTCTTGCCTGTGGCTCTGTTGCCCTTGGCATCCCAAATAGCCTTGGTAACGCTCTGCTTGCAACTGAACTGTGCGATAGTTCCGTTGATTGTCACTCGCCCCATGATAGGGACAATTCCGTTTCTCTCCTTGCTTCCATTTACATAGAAGACTGTCTTGAAAGTGCATCTCATAATCCTTACTTTTTTGTTCGGTGCAAAATTAAACTATGAGAGTTGCATGGCAAAACCAAAACTTACGCAGAATGGGGAAATATGAACCGCCACCGTTAAAAATGCTTATTAGGGCGTTTCTGCGAGGTAATGATTTGAAAGCGTTTCTATTTCTCCAATCTGCGTTTTTCGCTTTTCCTCGTATATGCCACTTAAAGCCAACGACTGCCACAACCACTTGAAACTCAAAATAAAAGCATCATTCTGCTATTTCTTGCTTTTTTAGGCGTTATTTTTCATAAAAACTTAATTGTTTAGGGTTATTATGGATGCAAAGATAGCGTAAACCGAACAAAACGCCATACAAAAGAGGGGTGTATATTTACAAATCAACTGCCAAATGACGTGTAAGAATTCACAAAAACACCGAAATGATCGAAATTGGCCATTTTTTGTTAAGATTATACAAAAGGAAAACACACTTATACACTAATTTTGTAAGCGAAGAAAGAGAACAGATATAGCTAAATAGAAAATCAGAGCGCCACGGGAGGGTCTATATTCATTTGCGACTTGGGGTCGCGATATAATATTTTCCAATAAAATACGATAAGTTTAAGAGCAGCAAGACAGCACACCCAAGACCCTCCCGAGCGTGCTCCAAACACAAAAACGAAGTTAGTAATAAGAACTGAATAAGTGAGTGATTAGTAAAAAACAGACGGTGGGGAGGGTACGGAGCAGTCCGTTCTCTCCCCTTTATTTTAGGAAGAAAACAGCAATGACTATATGATGAGGTATTTAGAAGAATACATGCTTGCTTTTTTTATATATTTAATTATGCAATTATTATTAATTAAATATTAATATTAACCCTATATTTACTAAAAATAAATATTTAGTTTTTCTTTTATTTTCCTTACTTTTCGTTTGTTTTTACCAATTTTAATATCTACTTTTGCATTATCATACATAGAGGTATGACACAATGACAACTCTAAAACGTAAAAAACACAAGATTCTATGAAGAAAAACGTCATTACCCCAATGCGCCGCGCAATGCGTCGCGGCATCGCTTCCATGTTGCTCATCTGCGGCATGTGCCAGCCGGCGCTTGCTGAGGAGCAGAGTCTGCTCACACTGCTGTTCAATGACGGCCACAAGCAGAGCTACGTGCTTGCCTCACGCCCAAAGGTTACGTTCGATGCCAGCACGCTTTACGTGGCCTCTGAAGACGTAAAGGACGAGTATGTGCTCGCCGATGTCAGAAAGTTTGTCTTCGACAAGGGCGACATCACAGCCATTGCAGCAGTTAAGGACGGCGAGTGCCGCCTGACTTTCGTAGACGGAACAACAGTGGAAGTGGAGGGTATAGGTGCCGCTACAGCCGTGCGTCTGTATGACGTAGCCGGCAAGAGCATCGCTGCCACCAAGGCTGACGCCAACGGCAAGGCTGTCGTAAGCCTCGCATCATGCCAGAACGGCGTTTATGTAGTAAGCGTGGAAGGCGGCAAGTCGTACAAGGTGATCAAGAACAAGTAAGCCAGCATATCTATACCAAAGTCACATTATATATATAATATATATGAAGAAGATTTACACCATCATAGCCGCGCTCGCTATAGCCACGGGAGCCACGGCACAATCGTTTACGGTACATACAAAGGACGGCAAGACAGTCAAGTATCATTGCTCTGACGTGGACAGCATCAGCTTCGACAATGAAAAAGAACCCGAAGTGGTAGCGCCGCGCATCGGCGACATCTATTACAGCGACGGTACATGGAGCACAAATCTCAAGGAAGGCGCCACACCTATAGGCATCGTCTTCCGCGTCGGCATAGCCAGCGACATGAGTGATCGCGAGGCTTTCTATACGAAGAAGGACGGCGTGACACCGTTTGACGAGTTTCACGGTTACGTAGTGGCTCTTCGTGACGCCACAGCGAAGGACGACACCAACGAAGGTGTATGGTGGAGCGCTTTCGACTCAAAGTTTACGGGTACCGGTGCCTCAACGAACACAGCTGACTTCCTCGGCTACACCAACACACAGTCAATCGTCGAGACAGCCATCCGCGACAAGGGAGAGCTGAACGGTTCAACCAATAACTATCCTGCCACATACTACGCCACAACAGTATACGAACAGACGTGCCCCGCACCCGAAAGCAGCTCAGGATGGTTCCTGCCGGCAGCAGGACAGATGGAGTATCTCTTCGACCGCGTCTACTTTGACGAAGACGGATCGGGACGTTCTTGTGTTTCAGCCACTTTTGAATTGCTGACCGAGAACCTCGCCACACCATTGTATGAACCCGACTCAGAATACTGGACCAGCACGGAGAAGGTGGACTCTTACGGCACTTCCACATGGGCTTACTATTTCAGCTTCGACTCTTCACAGTTCAAGCCCGGCTTCGTGGCTGCCTACCGCAAGAACAGCGAAATACGTGTCCGCTCAATGCTGGCATTCTAATGATGAATGCTTGAAACACACCATATTCAACTTTAAACCGATTAAGAACATAAGCAGTATTTTCCTGAAATATGAAAACCAACAAGTTACTTATCCTGGCTATCATGCTCATCTCCGCATTGACGAGCATCAACGCCCAGTCGTTCCACGTATATCGTAACGGTGGCAACGTATCTGACTTCACCATAGCCGACGTAGACAGCATCGTATTTGACGCTCCCGAAGACGAAGGACCGCGCTTCCATCTCGAATATTCAGGACTGACATCCACCTCCGTCACTCTCTCCGTTACACCGGAAGACAACTCCGTGGCTTACTATTATGACTGCGTGACGAAGGAACAGCTCGAGGATTCGAACGGTTCAATCGCTTCCGTCGTTGAGGGCTACCTCTCTTATCTGCAGCAGAGCCACCCCACCCTCTCTATGGAGAACATCCTTGAGGCAATCCTCTCAAAGGGTCCTGCAACTGACGACGTAAAGGGTCTGCCCGCCGGCACCGACTTCATCTTCTACGCCATCCCCGTAAACAAGGAGGGAAAGTGCTACGGCAAGCCGACAACAAAGAACTTCAGCACGCTGCCTGGCGGCGATCCTGCTGAATGCACGTTCGACATCTCATACACAGACCTTACAGCAGACGGATGCAACGTCATCATCAAGCCGTCTGACCCGTCAGTACGTTACTGGATGGGCATCACTCCGTTCAAGGATTATCCCGGCGACAAGGCTCTTGCTATGGACGTGAAGGAGAACATCGAGTCGTATGCACAGTCAAAGGGCATGACCGTAGCTCAGGTTGTCAAGGGCGTTACGTTCACCGACAACATCGAGTCGCAGGAGTCAGGACTCGACCTCAACACTTCTTACTATATCTACGCATACGCCATGAACGAAGACGCTTCGGCAGCAGGCAAGATATACAAGCTCAAGTTCACGACACGCGCTTCAGGTGCTTCAGACGCCGACATCAGCATCAAGTATCGCTATTACGACGGCGACGACCTCTACAACATGGACCCGACGAAGTATGCCAACATGAAGGGACGCGTATATATGCAGAGCGTGGTTACTCCTAACGACGACGCTGCTCACTGGGCAGTGGCTCTCGCCAAGGGCGACTTCACCGACGAGACAATGTTCCCGGACGAGTCTACGAAGAACGCCGTGCTGCAGGGTGGTTATCTCAGCGCCACACAGAAGAACTTCGTGGCAGACTGGACCACATGTACGCTGCTCTACTTCGCTGCTGACGCTGCCGGTGTGGACGGCGAACTCCACCGTCTGCTCGTCGACTTCAAGAAGGAAGGTGCAAGCCCCATCTCTACATTCACCGAAACTGTGGAGGCTCCCGCACAGGTATCTCGTCTGCTCGTTCCGCGCCGCCAGTTCAACTCCGTTGCACGCAGAATGATGAAGAAAGGCAATGCTGCCATCCATCGTACGCTGGTAAAGTAAAAGAGCCGAGATTTAAGAATATAATACAATAAAGAAAGCGTTTGGAGAATTAAGGGATTTCGCCCAATTCTCCAAACGCTTTTTTGTTATCTCCATTTTATTATTTACATTTGCAAAATAATAGAGAGTTATATGATTATATTGTCAATATCAACACATTAAAAAAAGGAAACATGAAAAAAGTAATAATCTTTGCAGCAGCTCTTGCTCTGACATTCTCAAGCTGCGGCAACAAGACACAGAACGCAGCAGCCAATGCTGATTCGGCAGCCGTAGTAGCTAACGAAGAAGGCGGTGCCGAGCTTAGCGCAGACAACCAGACCACCATTGACAACCTCACTGCCGAGCTACAGAAGGCAATTGACGCCAAGGATGCGAAGACCACTATTTCGGTTCTCGCCAACCTCCAGACCATCTATAAGAACCTCGCTGAGGAAGGCAAGCTGGAAGAGGCTAAGGCTTACGGTTCTGCCGTCAAGAAGCTTGTCAATGACTATGCTGAGTCGTTGAAGACCATCGCCAGCGGCAACAGCACGGTGGAAAGTCTCGTAAACGGCATCATCAACCTACCTACATCTGCTGCCGCAACTGCTGAGGACGCAAAGGCTGCCATCACAAGTGACGTGGTTAAGCTCGCTTCTCCTGCCATTGCAAAGGGAGAAACGGTCGTAGAGACAGCCAAGGCTGCCGCCGAAATGGTGAAGAACGCTCCTGAAGCCGTGAAGAACGCCGCAGAGAACGCCGCCAAGTCAGCTGTCAACAATGCTGCCTCAACAGCCGAAAACGCTGCAAAGACTGCCGTAGACAATGCTGCAAACAAAGCTAACGCCGCTGCTGCAGAGGGAAAGAAGAAGTTGGAGGAGAAAAGAAACGCCGACCGTCAGAAGGCTGCCGAAAAGGTGAACGAGGCAAACAAGAAAGCTAACGAAGCCGTTAACAAGGCTGCAGACAAGGCGTTGAAGGGATTAGGACTGCATAATCAAGAATAATATCAGTCTTGCTGCTTGTAAATTGCAGTTTAGCGGTTAGTTTGCTGCGGTAGGCAGTGCTTTGACAAAAACCTTTATCCACAGTCCGTTTATGGGCGCAAATCCTATCGGATTTAAATAAAAGGCTTTACATTAGGTCTTACGAGAACCATGTTCTCGACAACCTAACGTAAAGCCTTTTATTTGTGCACAGCACGCGCCCATAATCGGAAAAAACAAAGAAAACACAAACAGGTGGTTCCTGCCGTCCGCTACCTTGTGTTTTTTATGTTTTTCTTTTGTTGGCACAGTGATGCCGAAGCATCACTCATGATATCGTTTGGAGGATGGGTGTCGAGAGCAACGCTCTCATAAAGCCCATTCTCCAAACGATATCATGAACCCGTAGGGTGTGACAACGAAAGGCATGTGGATAAAGGTTTTTGTCAAAGCCCTGCCTAACACAGCAGACAGTCTCACTGATAAATTTCTGTTTAGCTATGAGGAGATTCTTTTATTCCATTCCAGGTATGATGCCGCCGAGGTCTGCCATCAGCTGTTCCTTCGTGACGCCTTCGCGTAGGACGATGAAGATGGTGTCGTCGCCGGCTATGGTGCCGAGGATGTCATCAATGTTACTGTTGTCGATGTTGTAGGCGATAGCACTTGCGTAACCGGGACGCGTACGTATAACACCCATGTTGCCGGAGAACGTGATGGAACGGTAGCCGGGGATGCGAAGCATCTCGGAAGCCGACCGGGGCGAGGCTACACGCTTATACATCGTCTCGTTGGGCAACACATAGACGTACTTGCCGTTCATGCTTGCCGCCTTAGCAACCTTCAGCTGCTTGAAGTCGCGACTCAGCGTGGCTTGCGTTACCTGATAGCCTTCCTTTGCCAGAGCTTCCAACACCTCTTCCTGACTGCCCATCTCATTGCTTGAGATAAGCATCTTCAATGTCTCTATTCTATCACTCTTCAGTTTCATAAGTATTATTATTTGGATTATTATGTTCGTATAATTATACGTTTGCGAATACAAAAGTACAAATAATCGAATAATTATCCAAATCTTCTTGAATAAAAATCCACGAAAGTTCCGTTTTATTCAACTAACTCCCCATTTCTAGTCATGTCGCGATAGATGCCGTCCACGATGGAGTCCGCCAAAGAGATGTGCGGCACGATGATACTGTCGCAATCCAAAGAGCGTGCAACCATCAGGAAAATCTCGGCTGCGGGGATGATGACGTCGGCGCGGTCCTCCTTCAGCTTGAACTTCTCCATGCGCTCCTGTATGGACATCGGGATTACTTTTCGTCCACTTTATTGCATACGCACCAAACTTAATTTTCATTGATTATCAGGATTTTAGAAGATATTACAGTCTAATATCATCCACTTTTTAAACACTCACTCTTTTATTTTTAGTAGCTGAATGCTAAATTTGCAGTCAACAACTAAAAACCATTACTTACACATTATCATGAGACATATCATAACATCTTGCTTGATTGCGGTGTGTGCTATGACAGCCAATGCTCAGCAGACACCTGTTTATCTGGACGAGACACAGCCCATAGAGCAACGCATCGACGATGCTCTCTCACGTATGACTCTTCAGGAGAAGATTCGCGTCATCCATGCGCAGAGCAAATTCTCGTCTGCCGGAATACCGCGTTTGGGATTTCCCGACTTCTGGACTGACGACGGTCCTCACGGTGTACGCCCCGACGTGCTGTGGGACGAGTGGGAACAGGCGGGACAGACCAACGACTCATGCGTGGCGTTTCCTGCGCTGACGTGTCTTGCCGCCACATGGAATCCTGACCTTGCCGCACTCTATGGCAAGAGTCTCGGCGAGGAAGCTCTCTATCGCGGCAAGGACATGATTCTCGGACCGGGCGTCAACATCTATCGCACTCCGCTCGGAGGACGCAACTTCGAGTATATGGGCGAAGACCCTTATCTGGCTTCCACGATGGTGGTGCCATACATACAAGGAATGCAGTCGATGGGAGTTTCGTCATGCGTCAAGCATTACTGCCTTAACAATGACGAGGAATATCGCTTTAATGTGAACGTCATAGTCAGCGACCGCGCTCTGCATGAGATTTATCTGCCGGCGTTCAAGGCAGCCGTAGAGCAAGGAAAGGCTTGGGCGATTATGGGCGCATACAACCTATATAAGAACGAGCATAACTGCCACAACCAGTATACGCTAAACCGCATTCTGAAGGGCGACTGGGCGTTTGACGGCGTGGTGGTGAGCGACTGGGGCGGATGTCACGATACTGATCAGGCTGTGAAGAACGGACTGGACATGGAGTTCGGCTCATGGACCAACGGTCTGTCAGCAGGCACAAGCAACGCTTACGATAACTATTATCTTGCCACACCATATCTTAAAGGTATCAAGAGCGGCAAGTACACCACCAAGGAACTTGACGACAAGGTGCGCCGTGTGCTGCGCCTCTTCTTCCGTACGACGATGAACAGACAGCGTCCTCACAGCTTCCTCTGCTCTGAATCGCACTACGAAGCGGCCCGTAAGATAGCAGACGAGGGCATCGTGCTCCTCCAGAACCGCAACAACGTGCTGCCCATCGACCGCAACAAGGCGAAGCGCATACTCGTTGTAGGCGAAAACGCCATCAAGATGATGACCGTCGGCGGCGGTTCGTCGTCGTTGAAGGTGCAGCGTGAGACGCTTCCCATTGACGGACTGAGAGCCAAACTCGGAGGTTCGGCAGAGATTGATTATGCCCGAGGCTACGTGGGTGACGTGACGGGCGAATATAATGGAGTGGAGACAGGTCAGAATCTGAAGGACAACCGCTCCGCTGACCAGCTCATTGCAGAGGCTGTGGAGAAGGCAAAGAACGCCGACTATGTCATTATGGTGGGCGGACTGAACAAGTCGGACTATCAGGACTGCGAAGGACATGACCGCAAGCAGTATGAACTGCCGTACGACCAGAACCGCCTCATCGAGGCTCTCGCAAAGGTTACGGACCGCCTCATCTACGTCAACGTGTCGGGCAACGCTGTGGCAATGCCTTGGAAAGACAAGGTTCCTGCCATCGTACAGAGTTGGTTTATAGGTTCGGAAGCAGGCAACGCCATCGCCGATGTGCTGACAGGCGACGCCAATCCGAGCGGCAAGCTGCCCTTTACATGGTACGGAAGCCTCAACGACTGCGGCGCACACGCCCTGAAAACTTATCCCGGCACATGGCGCAACACCGATGACAAGGCAGCAGGAGCAGACCGTATAATCGACGAAGAATATAAGGAAGGCATATACGTGGGTTATCGCTGGACAGAGAAGAACCGCATAAAGCCGACATTTGCTTTCGGACACGGACTAAGTTACACCTCTTTCAGCATCAGCGACCTGCGCCAGTCTGCCAAAGAGATGACGCGCGACGGTAAGCTGACATTCACCGTAACCGTCAAGAACATCGGTACGAAGCGCGGCGCAGAGACCGTACAGCTCTACGTAAAGGACGTGAAAGCATCGGTGGACCGTCCAGTAAAGGAGCTCAAAGGATTCAAGAAGGTATGGCTCAATCCCGGCGAACAGCAGAACGTGGACATCACCATAGACAATACAGCCCTCGCCTTCTACGACGAAACCTCAAGCTCATGGAAGTCGGAGAACGGCTTATTTGAGGCTCTCATAGGCAACGCCTCGGACAATGTCACGCTGAAGACACGCTTCACACTCAAATAAAAACGCTAACCGCAAGAATAAAAACCTAATAATATATATAAAAATCTAAGTTTATGAGCAAATCCAAGTTATTACTTACAGCCATCGCCATGACGCTGTCCTCATCGCTCTATGCCCAGAACCATAAGTTCGCAGGAACGGTGGTGGACGCCAACGGCGAACCCATCATCGGAGCAACAGTTAATGTGAAAGGCTCGAAAGAAAATGCCATAACTGACATAGACGGCCGCTTCTCCATTTCAGCAGCTCCCGGACAGACACTTGTCATCAATTACATCGGATTCAGCCCGCTGGAGACAAAGGCTGCCGACAACATGCAGCTCACGCTCAACGAAGACCGCCAGACGCTTAACGACGTCGTGGTAGTAGGTTACGGCGTGCAGAAGAAGAGCGTCGTGACGGCTTCCATCGCAAAGGTCAGCGCCGACGACTTGGCTGGCACAGCCCCAGTACGTGTGGACAATGCCCTTAAAGGTCTGGCGTCAGGCGTAACGGTGACGTCGGCTTCCGGTCAGCCGGGCGCCGCTTCGCAGGTGCGCATCCGCGGTATCGGCACCATCAACGACTCAAACCCACTCTACATCGTGGACGGAATGCCCATCGAAGGCGGCATCGACTATCTTAACCCGAGCGACATCCAGTCCATCGAGGTGCTCAAGGACGCTGCTTCGGGCGCCATCTACGGTACGCGTGCCGCCAACGGCGTTATCCTCGTCACCACAAAGGGTGGCGAGAAAGGCAAGATGCGCGTCAACTATAACTTCTCTTACGGATGGCAGAACCCGTGGAAACATCGCGACGTGCTCAACGCCACTGAGTATGCGGTGATGATGAACGAAGGTCTGGTGAACGCAGGACAGGCCCCCATCTACAACGATCCTTACAGCTACGGCAAGGGAACAGACTGGCAGGACGAGGTATTCAACGACAATGCCGGTGTGACAAGCCATGAGGTCAACCTTAGCGGCGCATCAGACCGCGTCAACTATTACCTTTCTTTGGGCTATTTCCATCAGGACGGTATCGTCGGTGGCAATTATGACCGCTCCAATTATCGCCGTCTTACAATGCGCAGCAACACCACATACACCGTATTCGACAACCAGAAGGAACGCTCGCTGTTCAACAAGCTCACCGTAGGCGTCAATCTTTCTTACGCCCGCGTCAACAGCAAGTCCATCGAAGCCAACTCGCAGTGGGGCTCGCCGCTCGGCTCTGCCCTTTATCTCTCGCCCATCCTCTCCCCCACTGTCAGCGGAGCGGACGCAGACGCCCAGGCAGCTCTCTACGGCAAGCAGTATATGCTTTACGACAAGCAGGGACGCATGTTCAGCATTCCGGGCACCTCTTATCAGGAAATGAACAACCCGCTCGCCATGCTGTCATTGCCAGGCGACAAGAACTGGAGCCATAAGTTCGTGGCTAACTTCTCCGGCGACCTCAATATCGGCTACGGACTGAAATACCGCATCAGCTATGGTGCAGACCTCTCGTTCTGGGGCGCAGACGGATATACACCGCTCTATTATCTCTCTGGCAACAACCGCGCCACCATCACCAACGCTCACCAGTCGAGCAATCGCGGCACGGTATGGCAGATAGAGAACGTGGTAACATGGGACCGCCAGTTCGGAAAGCACTCCGTTAACGCCGTGCTCGGACAGAGCGCCATGCAGAATACGGGCATGAATCTCTACGGTTCGCTACAGAACCTCAAGGACATCAACAAGCCCTACATGAACAATACCAACGCCGACCAAAGCCGTGGCGAGATGTCGGCAAGCGGTGGTCCAGCCTATAAGCACACGCTCAGCTCTTACTTCTTCCGCGCAAGCTACAACTACGGCGAGCGCTATATGGCTCAGGTGACAGTTCGTCGCGACGGTTCGTCACGCTTCGGTGCCAATAACCGTTACGCCACATTCCCCTCATTCTCGCTCGGATGGAACGTCATTAACGAGCCTTACTTCAAGGCTCCCAAGTGGCTTTCTGCATTGAAGGTGCGCGGAAGCTGGGGTAAGAACGGTAACGACAACATCGGCGACTTCACATACGCCGCATGGACAGCCTCACCTTATAATACTGTATGGGGACGCGGCGAGAACGTAGTGAACGGCGTTCAGGCTGGTGCGCTTTCCAACCCCGACCTGAAGTGGGAGGAGAGCATCCAGACCGACCTCGGACTCGACCTCGGATTCTTCGACAATGCCCTCACGTTCTCAGTAGACTGGTTCAAGAAGAAGACCAGCGGCATGATTATCTCTATGCCCATCCCTAACTATGTTGGTTCGGAAGCACCGCTCGGCAACGTCGGCGACATGGAGAACAAGGGCGTGGAAATGGAAATCGGATATAAGTGGTACGTCGGCAAAGCAAAGTTCCACGTCAAGGGCAACGCTTCTTATCTGAAGAACACACTGACCAATCTCGGCAACACATCAGGATACCTCGAGCTTGACAATATGCAGAATACCGGCACCATCACACGTGCCACCAACGGTGAGCCGTTCCCTTACTTCTACGGATACAAGACCAACGGCATCTTCCAGACTATGGACGAGGTGAAGGCATACGTCAACGACAAGGGCGACATGCTGCAACCTAACGCCAAGCCCGGCGACGTGCGCTTCGTGGACGTAGACAAGAACGGAACCATTGACGCTGCTGACCGCACAAAGATCGGTAAGGGTATGCCGGATTGGACGTACGGATTCACCTTCGGAGCGGAGTACAAGGGATTCGACTTCATGTTTATGATTCAGGGAACCATCGGCAACGACATCTACGACGCCACACGACGCACAGACGTTCGTCCTGCCAACCTGCCGTCATACATGCTCAACCGCTGGACCGGTCCTGGCACAAGCAACAAGTATCCGCGCTTCGTCGTAGGTGACGGCACCAACTGGCAGAGCTCAGACCTCTACGTTACGGACGGTTCGTATATGCGTCTGAAGAACATTCAGCTCGGCTATACGCTGCCGAAGAACATCACACAGCGCTTCTACGTCAACAATCTTCGCGTGTATGTAGCTGCAGAGAATCTCCTTACCTTCACCAAGTATGCCGGATATGATCCTGAGATATCGTCAGGCGGCACCTCACTTGGCGTCGACTATGGTGTCTATCCGCAGAGCCGCACATTCACTGTAGGCGTGAACGTCGGATTCTAAGAGAAATACAGATGTACGCAAATACGTTAAATCTAAAAAAACAGAAACCGTTATGAAATCAATAAACAAATATATAATCGTCGCAGCACTCGCTACGCCGCTCGCACTTACAAGCTGCTCGGACAGCTTCCTTGAGGTCACACCTCCCGACAAGGCCACCGTCGACGAATACTTCAGCTCATACGACCATATCATCGAGGCTATGGCTGCCACATACAATCCTATGCGCCAGTACGACTGGAACAACAGTCAGTATGCTCCGCTCACACTATGCTCTGACGTTATGGGCGATGATGTGTGGCCCGGCGGTTCGGGCATCAGCGACAACCAGCACCTGCACAAGATGTTCAACTTCGAGTCGACGCAGAATTCTTCCGACGCTCTTTCCGGCATCTGGGACCAGAGCTTCAAGGGAGTGCGCAATGCCAATGACGTGCTTCGCTACATAGACAACTCAAAGCAGAGCCTCACTGACGCACAATACAACACTCTTTCGGCAGAGGCACGCACGCTTAGAGCGTTCTATTATATGCAGCTGTGGAAGTTCTATGGCAACATACCTTTCTATATGGAGAACCTCAAGGCTCCTTACATTGCAGAACAGAAGCAGGCAGATGAGGTTTACGAAGCAGTGATCAGCGACCTTGAGTCAGCCATCAGCCTCAACGCCCTGCCTATGAAACGGGACGATGACAACATCGGACGTATTAGTCAGGCTGCCGCATACATGATTTACGCCGAAATGGTGATGTATCAGAACGATGAGGCACGTTATCAGAAGGCTCTCTCGTTCATGCAGCAGATAATCAACGACACCGACAACTACGACCTCAACCCTGACTATGCAGGCATCTTCCTCGAAAGCGGCGAATGGACAAAGGAGAGCATCTTCGAGATTTGCTATAAGGACGACAATGCTGTGCGTGCATGGGGCGACGGCGTGGTCAACGCAGGCGGAACCATCTATCCGCGTCTCATAGGTCCGGCTGGCGGTGTGCCAGAAGACGGAGTGGACAACGGATGGGGATTCGAACCCGTTCGCGAGGAAACTTACAATATGTTTGCCGAAGGCGACAGCCGTCGCGACGCAACTGTATATGATGCCCGCAAGGCTTCTTACACGAAGCGTTATCAGGACACTGGACTGTGGCTTAAGAAGTATCTGCCTTACACGGAGAACAACAAGGACCAGAAGGCTGACGGCGACCTCAACTTCAACAACAACCTGCGCATCTATCGCTTTGCTGAGACACTGCTCAATGCCGCCGAACTGCTCGTACGTACCAACGGCGACCAGACCAAGGCACAGGAATATCTCAATCGTGTTCATCACCGTGCAGGACTGACAGACAACCGTGCAGCCACCATCGACAACATCATCGACGAGCGTCATCTTGAGTTTGTGGGCGAAGGCAAGCGTTATTGGGATCTTGTACGCACCGGCAAGGCTGCCTCTACACTTACTCCTGACGCTTACGGCTACCGCACAAACACATGGAGCGAGAGCAAGAAGTATCTGCCTATACCACTGAGCGAGATTGACGCCGCACACGGAACTCTAAAGCAGAACAATTATTAAAATCTAAAAAAAAAACGAGACTATGAAACTCAACAAGATATATACTCTGGCTCTTGCCGCCCTGTCATTGGCGGCTTGCAGCCCCGAGGATTTCGACGGCGTGTCGGAAGCAGGTCTGCCCGTAGCCGAAAACGCTAAAGTGACAGCAACCGTAGACGAAGCCACCAACACCGTAACCTTCAATCTCGAAGGCGACGGCATCTATCCGATGTGGTACATTCCGGTGGACGGCAAAGAAGTGACAAAGAATCCGGTATACTCCACTCTTAACCCTCTGCAGAAGATATGGAGCAATGCCGGCGACTATAAGATTTGTTATCGCGTGGGCAACCATAACGGTCTGTCGCAGGGTATGGGCGAGACAACGTTCCACATTGCCAACTCACTGACCAACTACGACGAGCTGCTTGCCATGCTTTGCGGCAAGGAATGGCGCATTGCCTCTACTGAAGCAGCACACATGGGTTGCGGTCCTTCAGGTACGGACGGCACAGAATGGTGGTCAGCCAAGCCTAACGAAAAGGCAGATTTCGGCGTTTACGATGACCGCATCAGCTTCGGCACCGACTATTCATACACATACGATCCGGGCGAAGGCGGAACAGTATACGTCAACAAGGATTGTAGCGTTCTCGGCGGACCGCAGTCAGAAGACTTCATGGCTCCAGTAGACGGCAAGAAGAAGAGTTCGTTCAAGCTCTCAACAGAGGGCGAGGACATCTATATGACCATGCCTGCCGGCACTTACTTCCCTTACATTCCAGCAGACGGCGCATTCAACGGCGAGCTGAAACTGCGCATTGAGAGTCTTGTGGGCAGCACAATGACGCTCGTCTGGGACAACGGCGAAATAGCTTGGCATTACATTCTGACCAATGCTGATGAAGGATTCCAGGGCTTTAACGCCTCAAGCGACTGCAACCTATGGAAGTCATGCCAGTACAGCAATACGTTCTACTATGCTCCGGGTTGGGCGCAGATAGCTGATCCTATGCTTACTGCCGACGGCAACAAGTATGTCATAGAGCTGCCCACCGCCACTACAGACCAGTGGCAGGCACAGGTGCACTTCCACACTGATATGGCTACCAACGCAGACAATTCGTACGACTTCTCTGCCAAGCTGCTCTCTACCACCGATCACAACAATGTTACTGTCAAGCTTACCAAGGAAGGCGATGACAATACTTACTACTTCATGGAGAACATTCAGCTCAAGGCTGGTCAGGAATACATATTCTATAAGAGCAATATGGCTGGCATAGATATGGACAAGATAAATCTCGTGTTCGACTTCGGTGGCAATGCTGAGAACACAAAGATAACCGTACGCGACATTGACCTTCAGGAGCATGGCTGCGACGGCATTGAGGCACCGGCAGAGGATGAAGACAAGACGGTTTATACGTATGACAGCGAGTCGAACCTGTGGAAGACATACGTAGACGATAAGGGCAACGAAGGATTCACCACCACATTCTTCTATGCGCCGGGATGGAACCAGATTGCAGACCCCGACTTCTCTGTCAACAACGGCAAGTACACCGTGGTTCTGCCTGAGGCAACAAGCGACCAGTGGCAGGCTCAGGTGCATGTAGTGACCAGCATCCCTGCCGAGGCAGACACCGGGTACGACTTCTCTTGCAAGTTCCTCGCCAAGAAGGACATCAATGGCGTGACAGTAAAACTCACCGACACGGCCAGCGACGACAACTTCTTCTTCGCCAACCGCTACGACCTCAAGGCCGGCACAGAGTATCAGGTGAAGATTCCTGCTGTGAAGATGGTACAAGGCAAGGCAGATGCCCTTAAACTTGTGTTCGACTTCGGTGGTTGTCCTGCCGATGAGAAGATCGACATCTACAATATTATATTACAGAAGACAGCAAAATAAAAACGCAATACATTTATGAAGAAGACTATGATTCTGACATCTCTCTTCGCTGCCGCCATCAGTCTGATGGCGTGCAGCAACGAGACCGACATAACATACGCTCCGCAACAGAACATCACGATAACACAAAAATCTGTGTCGATGGGCAATAACGGAGGCAGTATCAGCGTTGAAGTATCAAGCGATCATGAGTTCTCTGCATACACCAACGACGCTTGGCTGACAGTTTCGCCCACCAACAGCACCAATAAGACAGCCACGCTCACCATCACAGCCGAACCTAACACGGGAGCAGAGCGCACCGGTAAGGTGATGGTTTGGTCGGGAGGCTCACGCGACAGCATCAGCGTTGTGCAGTCTGCCGGACAGCAGGAAGACATCAAATGTCCGTTGAGCGGCTACGAGCTGGTATGGAACGATGAGTTCAGCGGTTCAAAAGTAGGCAGCGACTGGACGTGGGAGGTGAAGCCCGCAGGATGGGTGAACAACGAATTGCAGAACTATGTGCAGGACGACAAGGTGGCGCAGGTCAGCAACGGCACGCTTAAGATAAACCTCATCAATGACGGGGGCACCATCAAGAGTGCCCGACTCTATGCCCGTCAGACCACTGGATGGCAGTATGGCTACATCGAAGCAAGCATCAAGTTGCCTAAGGGCAAGGGCACATGGCCAGCTTTCTGGATGATGCCCGTCAACTTCAAGACGTGGCCCGGTGACGGCGAGATAGACATTATGGAGGAAGTTGGCTACGATGCCAACGTCGTCGTGTCAACCATCCATTGCAACAAATACAACAACGGCGGCACTGCCATCGAGTCTGCACGCAAGAAGGTCTCCACCGCACAAAGCGAATTCCACAAGTACGCAATGGAATGGACCAAAGACTACATGACGTTCTACGTTGACGGCGAAAAGCTCCTCACCTACAAAAACGACGGAACAGGCAAGGACGCATGGCCGTTTGACGCAGCCTTCTATCCTATCCTCAATCTCGCTTGGGGCGGTGCTTGGGGCGGACAGCAAGGCTTGGATGAGAGTTGCCTTCCCGCCACAATGGAGGTTGACTACGTAAGAGTGTTCCAAAAGAAATAGAAAATAAAACGAAAGAATGAAGAAAACCAATATTGCATTGGCCGCCCTGTTTCTCCTCTCTCCTGCAACCATCTTTGCAGGAAAGAAGAAGCAGCTGCCTCCAATGAATGAGTTCGTTACCGAACTGATGCAGAAGATGACTCTGGAGGAGAAGATCGGTCAGCTGAATCTGCTCCCCGGAGGCGACCTTACCACGGGCGCCGTAATGAATTCGCCACTTGCAGAAAAGGTGGGAGCGGGCGAATTGGGTGCCATCCTTAACGTCAAGGGCGTAGAGAAGATAAAGAATCTGCAGGAGATAGCTGTCAAGAAGACACGTCTCGGCATCCCTCTTATCTTCGGACAGGACGTCATTCATGGCTATCAGACCGTATTCCCATTGCCGTTGGCTCAAGCCTGTTCATGGGATTTGGCGATGATTGAGCGTGCCGCACAAGTGGCAGCATCCGAAGCCACAGCCTCGGGCATCAACTGGGTGTACAGTCCTATGGTAGACGTTGCCGTCGATCCGCGTTGGGGACGAGTGGCTGAAGGTGCGGGCGAAGACCCTTATCTCACCTCACAAGTGGGCGCCGCAATGATTCGCGGATATCAGGGCAACTACTCTGACCATAACGCAATGGCTTGCGTCAAGCACTACGCTCTGTACGGAGCCTCCGAATCTGGACGCGACTACAACACCGTGGACATGAGCCATGTACGCATGTATAATCAGTATTTTGCTCCTTACAAGGCTGCTGCCGAGGCTGGAGCCGGCTCGTTCATGACTTCGTTCAACATCGTTGACGGCGTTCCAGCCACAGCCAACAAGTGGCTTATTGACGATGTTCTGCGCAAGGAATGGAAGTTCGATGGATTCGTAGTCACCGACTATGGGTCAATCAATGAGATGATGATGCACGGCATAGGCAATCCGCTCTCCAACACAGCACAGGCTCTGAAAGCCGGAACCGATATGGACATGTGTTCGGAAGCATTCGTACGTAACCTTAAGACCTGCCTTGAGAAGGGCACTGTGAAGATGAGCGACATCGATCAGGCTTGCCGCCGCGTGCTTGAGGCGAAATACAAGCTCGGTCTCTTTGCCGATCCGTACCGCTTCTGCGACGCCAAGCGTGAGAAGACAGAGCTTTACACCGCCGCCAACCGTAGCGTGGCGCGCGACATGGCTACCGAAACATTCGTCCTTCTGAAGAATCAGAGCAGCCTGTTGCCGCTCAAGAAACAGGGCACTGTGGCTCTCATAGGTCCGCTTGCCGACACCCGCAACAATCTGCCTGGTTCCTGGTCAACTGGCGACAAGCCTGAGAAATACTCCACTCTGCGCGAGGCAATGACCCGTTATCTTGACGGCAAAGCCACCGTTCTCTACGCCCAAGGTTCCAATATCTATATGGACGAGAAACAGCAGAAGGAGATTGAGTTCGGGCGACCTATAGAACGTGGCGACCAGAAGCGTATGATGCAGGAAGCACTTGACGTGGCACGCAAGGCGGACGTAGTGGTGGCATGTCTCGGCGAGATGGCAGAAATGAGTGGCGAGTGTGCCTCTCGCACCAACTTGGAACTGCCAGACGCACAGATGATACTCCTGAAAGAACTTGTAAAGACGGGCAAACCGGTTGTGTTGCTCAACTTCTCAGGCAGGGCAACCGTGCTGAAATGGGAGTCAGAGAACGTGAATGCCATTATGAACGTATGGTTTGCTGGTTCTGAGACGGGTGATGCTGTCTGTGATGTGCTCTTCGGCGACAAGGTTCCGACGGGCAAGACGGTCAACAGTTTCCCGCAGAACGTGGGCCAGCTGCCTCTCTATTACAACCACATGAACACGGGACGTCCTGTTCCCGAGGGCATAGACCGCTTCTTCAAGTATCAGAGCAATTACATGGACGTGCGCAACGACGCTCTCTATCCCTTCGGATACGGACTGTCTTACACCACGTACGAGTATGGCGACCTTACTCTCAGTGCTCCCTCTATGAAAGCAGACGGCACTGTTAAAGCTTCGCTCACCGTAAAGAACACTGGAGAACGCGACGGCGACGAGATTGTTCAGCTTTACATCCATGACGTCAGTGCAAGCATTGCCCGCCCCATCAAGGAACTGAAAGGCTTCCAGCGCATCCATCTGAAGAGCGGCGAAGCCAAGACCGTGACCTTCGATATCACACGCAAGCAACTCGAATTCTACAACTCAGAACTTAAGCAGGTGGTAGAACCAGGCGAATTCACCATAATGGTAGGTTCCAACAGCCGTGACGTAAAGACGGCAAAACTTACTGTGGAATAAAAGACCAAAACTATTATTAAGCTCCGAAATCTTAATGGTTTCGGAGCTTTTTTATTGCAAAAATCAAAGCTATGTCTTTTTATTTTTGTAATTTTACGTTTCTAATCCTAAGAACGAATGAAACCATCAAAGCCAAACAATATCACACTTACCCATATATTACGCCCCCGCATAGCCGTAATGGTCATCTTGCTATGGTTCGGCATGTCCACAGCCGTGTCTGCCGTACATCCCACAGCCGCCTCCATTGACTCCATCCTGCAATGCATAGACGAAGCCATATCCGCTTCCGACCAGTACGTGCAGAAGAAGAAGGAACGTATTGCGTACCTTAAAAGCCGGGCAGAACAGGCAGAAACCTTATCCGCCAAGTACGAACTGACCTATCAGCTCTACGCCGAATACCTTCCTTTCGTCAACGATTCTGCCATTTATTACCTTGAGCGATGCTCTGATATAGCCCTACAGATGGGTGATGACTCGAAAGCAGGAGGCTGCCTGTCGCTTACTGCGCTGTGCTGTTCCAACGCAGGAATGTACGTAGAGTCAGAAGCCATTCTGAAAACCATCAATCCAGAGAAGCTCCACGGCATCGATCTTGGACTCTACTATTACGCATCCGGTCATATTTCCGGCGAGCTGGCTTACTACGGCAAGTTCGAGAATATGCGCAGACAATACGCCGAAACTTCCGCCAACTACTTCTTATTGGCACAGAAGTATCTGCCCGTCGGTCATAAATACTACAATCAATGCCGCGAGATGTTGGCACAAGGCAAGAAAGACTATCGTCAGGCACTCGCCATCAACAACGAATGGCTGCATAATGTAAAGCCAGGTTCTCCGGAATATGCCCTCATATCCTTCTATCGTTATCTTGACTACAAGGCATTGGGCGACTCCATACAGATGATGTACAGTCTGGGCGAATCGGTATTGGCGGACATAAGGAACGCCGTAATGGACCAAGGTTCGATGTGGGAGATGGCAAACCTGCTGATGGCAAACGGCGACGTCGATCGTTCTTACCGCTACATCTGCTTCACCTCTGACTGTGCCGATCGGTTCGGTTCGCGCCAGCGTTTGTCCCACATATCGCCACTGCTAACACGCATAGCAAAGGAATATAAGGCCAAGGAGGAAAAGTCAGGTCGTTCGCTGCGCTTCACAGTCATAGCCATAAGCATCCTTTCATTGATGCTTCTCGCCGTCCTTGCATACGTCTATCGGAAACGCAACCAGCTCGCCGTGACGCGTGACCAGCTGGCAAAGTCGAACGCGCAGTTGCAGGATTCCAACGCGCAGCTCTCGTCGCTCAACGCGCAGCTCTCGTCGCTCAATTCGCAGCTCACCATACTTAACTCCCAACTCTCTGAAGCCAACAGCGTGAAGGACATGTATGTGGGACGCTTCCTCAGACTGTGCTCTGTCTACATTGACAAGCTGGAAGACATTCGCAAGAAGGTCATAAAGCGCGTAAAGAACAGACAATACACCGAACTGGCTGAGCTGACACGCTCCGCCGAGTTCACCAGCAAGGAGACTGACGAACTGTACGCCACCTTCGACACCGCTTTCCTGCAACTGTTCCCGACGTTTGTGGACGACTTTAATGCACTGCTCAAACCCGAAAGCCACATCTTGCCTCCCGACAACAAGTCGCTCAATACAGCCATTCGCATATTCGCACTCATACGTCTCGGTATAACTGACAGCAGCAAGATAGCGGAATTTCTGCATTACAGCGTCAACACCATATACAATTACAGAGCCAACGTCAAGAACGGAGCCGTGTGCGACCGGACTGACTTTGAGAACCGCGTGAGACAGATTGGCATGCCGCACAGCAAGGCATAACCAAGAGCATTCTGGAAAGTCTCGGCGCCAGCATCAGCGTAACGTCAGACATAGAGAAGGGAACAACATTTAAGGTTACGTGGGTATAAGACTGTGGGCTTATATATAAAAAAAGGGTGTGTCGTCACGACATACCCTTTTTTCAACAAATCTAAAACTTACCTTATACCTAAAACTAACTACTAAACCAAAATTACTAACTACTATAACTTAAAACAATCAAATTATCTTAAATACAAACTAACTATTCTCTAATACGCCTATTACAACTTTCTTTTTTGTTCTTACCTAAAGAATCTTTGAAGCTGATTCATCGTTTTCTCTGCTGCAAAGTTAGACAAAAGTCCCAAACCTCAAGTACACAAATCGTTCACAAAAGAGTAAAATATGATAAATGTTATTTTTTTATATCTTTATGAACGATTTATGTACATCCATGACCGAAAAAGAATCGTTTTTTCTTTCAAATCACTTGCAACATTGGATATAAAGTTATAAGTTTGCAATAGTAATCATATCTTTTCAATTACATTATAATATATATATGGCAAATTACATACGATTCGACTGGGCTATGAAACGCCTGCTTCGCAACAAGGCCAACCACGCCGTGTTGGAAGGATTGATGTATTCTCTTCTGAACGAGAAATTCACCATCAAGCGTTTTCTGGAAAGCGAGACAAACCAACAGTCTGAGAACGATAAGTTCAACCGCGTGGACATTCTTGCCGAAAACGAGAAGGGAGAGTTGACCATCTTTGAGATACAGAACACACGAGAGTTGACTTACTTCCATCGCATCCTCTATGGTGTGTCTAAAGTGATAACTGACTATATCAACCTTGGCGATGACTACGACAAGGTAAGGAAAGTATACTCCATAAACATCGTTTACTTCTCACTCGGTCAGGCTAAAGATTATGTCTATCATGGCAAGACCGTATTCAGCGGACTGCATGAGCCGCACGACATACTGCGCCTCTCCAACCGTCAGAGCGAAATGTTCTTCGGAGATGACATCAAGAAGGGAGAGAGAACGAAGCGTGAGGCTGGCGACATCTTTCCCGAGTATTACCTGCTTTGTGTAGACAATTTCGACAAGCTGGCAGTCAACAACCTTGACGAATGGATAGCCTTCCTTAAGACGGGAGAAATAACGGATGAGCCCAAAGCCCCAGGACTGGCAGTCGCAAGAGACTGTCTTAATGTTGACAAACTGTCCGTTGCTGAACGTAACGACTATGTAAGACACATGGAGAACTTACGCTATCAGCGCAGCGTCATCATGACTGGATATGATGACGGACTGCAAGAGGGTAGAGCCGAGGGTAGAGCAGAGGGTAGAGCAGAGGGTAGAGCCGAGGGTAGAGCCGAGGGCGCTGACCAACAAAAAATACAAACTGCCAAAATGATGTTGGAAGACGGTGAATCTGTAGAGAAGGTCATGCGTTATACCGGACTTACACAAGAACAGATAGATACGTTATAACAAAAAACAAAAAGAGAGTTTAAAGATGGAGCAAACATGCATCTTTGGGTTGCAATAGTGCCACTTTTACACTCCAATAGTGGCACTATTGGAGTGCAAAAGAGGCGCTTTTGATAAATCTGGGTGTCACAAACGCAACTAAACCCCACAAAAACAGCAAGACAAATCTCTAAAACAGATTTTTATTTTGTAACAGGTTTTTACTTGTTTGTACGATATTTGCATATCTAAAATCTTACTTATCGAGCATCTTGAGCGACTGAACGAACCATACGTTCATCTCGCCGGCGCCACGATGGTTCCAGGCGTAGTAAGGGATGAGCGTCAGCTTCTGCTGCTTCACAGTCACGCCGTCAGCGTTCTCCTCAAGCATCTGCGCATCTGTGGTGATGGCCTTTACAGCGAATGAGGGAGCACCGGCAGTCTCGGTGTTCTCCACCTTATAGTCATTTACTACTGTGAACTTCGGCTGCTTGTTCATAACGGCACGAAGAACCGGCTCGCCCTGATTGTCGGCAGCCTCAGCACAGTAGACTATCGGACCGCGCTCAACGGCTACGCGTCCCTCGTCGTCCTTTACGTTCTGATTGGCAACAACGGTGCGGACGGGCATGTCGAAGTGGATGCGGACGACGTCACCCTTCTTGATGTTCTTCACCGGCAGGTAACCCTTGTTGGCGGCAAGGTCAGCCTCCACCTTCTTGCCGTTAACCATTACGGTGTAAGCGGGACGCTCTTGGTCGCTGTACTTATAAAGGTCGCTCGGCAATACCTGGTTCTGCACCCATCCCGGGATGCGCACCAGCATGTTGGCGTTCTTTGCAGCAGACTTCACCACGCGAATCTGAATGTCGCCATCCCAAGGATACTGCGTGGTCTCTTCCAGCACCACGTCCTTGCCGCCCACCTGAATGGTGGAGGTGTTGGCAGCGAAAAGGTTCACGTATATGTTGTTGTCCTTCACGCCGTACAGATAGCCCGGTACTGATGGGATGAAGCGGCTGAGATTGCTGGGGCAGCAGGCGCAACCAAACCAAGGCTGGCGCGTGGTGTTGTTGTCGGCGTTGAAGGCATACTTGCCGTCGCTCGAAAGCGGATTAGGATAGAAGAAGCGGCCTCCGTCCATGCTCATTCCCGAGATTACACCATTATACAGCGTACGCTCCAGGCAGTCGATATACTTGCTCTCGCCGTGGAGGAGGAACATGCGCTCATACAGATAAACCATAGAGATGGCAGCGCAAGTCTCGTTGTAAGCAGTCTTGTTGGGCAACTCATAGTTCTTGCCGAACGCCTCACCCTCATGGCGTGCCCCCACTCCACCGGTCAGATAAACCTTCTTGCCTATGATGTTCTGCCAGATGCGGTCAATCACTTTGATGTAAGCCGAGTCCTGTGTGAGAGCAGCGATGTCGGCAATGCCGGCATACATATATCCTGCACGGACGGCATGGCCCACTGCCTCGTCCTGATTAAGGATGGGCTTGTGGCTCTGCGAATATTCCTGACGGATGTGTGTCTTGCCACGGAAGTCGAGCAGATACTTTGCCTCGTCCAGATAACGCTTCTCACCGGTGAGAGTGTAGAGGCGTGCGAGTGCCATCTCTGCTATCTGATGGCCCGGCACAACAGTTGCCTGACCTGAGCCTGAACCAACCTCACGGCATACGCAGTCGGCATAACGGCGAGCGATGTCAAGGAACTTGTGGCTGCCCGTAGCCTGATAATGTGCGCAGGCAGCGTCCACCATGTGACCGAGATTGTAAAGCTCGTGGCTTAAGTCTTCCTCTTTCTCCCAACGCTTCTTACCCGACCATGCGTGTGGATGCTCGGGATTGATGGTGCGGGCGGTGTAGAGATAGCCATCCGGCTCCTGCGCAGCGCCAACGACGTTGAGCACGCTGTCAATGTAAGCCTTGAGCTTCTTGTCGGGATAAGTCTGAAGAATGTAGCTGGCACCCTCGATGGTCTTATACACGTCGGTGTCGTCAAACGAGAATCCCATAAACTTAGCCACGTCCCATTCCGGTGTCTGCAGTCCTGCATGGCCCGGATGCTTGAGCGTGTAAGCAGCCATGTCGAAGTTCTTGTAGCGGTGTTCGCTCTCACACTTCGAGAAAGCCAGAGGCACGGTCACCTCGCGGGCAGCCTTGAGGCGTGCGCCCCAGAACGAGTTCTGTGCCATCTTCACACTTGTGAACGGCACCTGTGTGTAGGGATAGCCGTTTGCCATCACCTTAGGAGCATTGCTCTTGGCTGACACCGATGCTGATGTAGCCACCAGCAATGCTGCAGAAAGAATGAAGTGCTTCATTATTTATTATTTGATATTTAGTATTTATTATTTTCTAACAATGCTTGGCGTGCTGTCTATGAGCTTTATTGTGCCGTCGGCGTTATACTCCAGTTTCTTCATCACGACGCTGCGCTTGTATGAGTGACCGTCGTGCAGCGAACCGTCATGCGTGAAGTAGAGCCACTGGTCCTTGAACTTCACGATGGACGGGTGCGTGGTGTTGCTGTTGCCAGAGACTCCGTCGATGAGTCCCATCGGACGCCACGGTCCCATGATGTTGTCGCTCATGGCATAACCCATGCGCTCCGGCCAGCTTACTGCGTATGTGAGATAGTACTTGCCGTCACGCTTGTGCACCCACGGTGCTTCGGTGAAGGGGAAGTCATTGCCGAGGTCTATCTGATGTATCTCGCCGTCTATCTCCGTCATGTTGTCCTTCAGACGGGCTATGTAGCACTGGCGGTTGCCCCATATTATATAAGGTGTGTTGTCGTCGTCAATGAAGATGGCAGGATCGATGCATGCCCAACTGTGCTTTGAGCCTCGACAGTCCTTGTTGGTGAGCAGCGGCTTGCCGATGGCGTCCTTGTACGGACCCGTTATCTTGTCGCTAACTGCCACGCCGATGCCACACCAGTTAGTGGATACGTACCAGTAATACTTGCCGTTACGCTTTGCCACGTGTCCTGCGAAAGCCTGCTTGCTGTCCGCCCACTTGAAAGCAGAGATGTCCAGACCAACGGGATGCTGGTGCCAATGCTTGAGGTCGGTGGTGGAGAATGTCAGCCAGTCCTTCATCTTATACTCGTTGTTCGGAGCGTCGTCCTCGTCATGTCCTGCAAAGAGCCAGAGCGTGTCGCCCTCCACGTAGGCTGCAGCATCGGCTGTGTGGACATGGCGGAAGAGCGGATTGCCGTCGGTGATGAGGTCTATGGAACCGTCCTTGTTGGTCACGGCGTTGGTCGGAGTAACGGGCTTGATGGTTCCGTCGGCGTTAAACTCCATGCGGTCTTTGCAGACCTCGCGGTGAACACCTGGCTGCTCGTCAGCCTTGATGAAGTATTTGTTGATGCGATGATAGACAATATACCATTCGTCCGTGCCAGGAATGTTTATCACGGAATTGTGAGCCGTGCCGTAGATGGCGTGCGCAGGATCCTGCTGGATGACAATAGGCTCCTTTGCCACGGTGATGGGACCGAGCGGCGACTTTGACGTGCCGTAAGCCACATGGTAATTGGCAGAGCCGGTGTCGTCAACGGACCACATAAAGTAATAGATGCCGTTACGATAAAAGACGTACGGTGCCTCGCGATAGGCATAGTCCTGCAGCGTGCCGCCCTCGGGAGTGAGCACCTTCAGTGTCTGCGGCTTGATGGTGGTCATGTCTTTCTGGAGTTCGGCGCCAACCATATAGCCGTTGCCCCAATACAGATAAGGCTTCTTCGAGCGCGGGTCGATGAATACGTCCACGTCTATCTGCTGTCCGCGGCAACCTTCGGGAGCCTTTGAGACAATAGGTGAGCCGTGGTCAACGAACGGACCTGTGGGACTGTCGCTGACTGCCACGCCTATCTGCTTGCCGCCGCCAGCCTTGGGGTTGGCGCTGTAATAGAGATAATACTTGTATTTTCCCTTACCCACCTTCACTTCCTGTACGGCTGGCGCCCACAGATTGCCGTCCGCCCAGGCTATCTGACCGTTCTTGGCATTGAGCACCTCGCCCTCGTCACGCCACTCCTTGAGGTCGGCAGACGAGAAGCACTGGTAAGTGTAACCGCCCCAACCGGGTGTGCCGTCGGTGGTGGAATAGATATAATAGCGGTGTGTCTGATTGCTGTACGTTATCTCCGGGTCGGCATGAAAGCCGGGAAGAATGGGGTTCTGCTGAGCCTTCATCTGCGAATGGCAGAGCGAAAAGGCAGCAAGAGCCAAGGTGATGAATGATTTCTTCATATTTAAAGTTCGGTTTTTATTTATTTGTGAAGTGCTTCTCCAGCCTCTTAGCTTCCTTCTCAGTTATGTGCACCACAGCTCCGTGCTTGGGCTGGTCGAAGTTGGTGGCAAACATTGTGCCTTCATTGAAGTGACCGAGCGGACGGAAAGTCTTGAAGTCCGAGGTCTCTACGAAGCCGAAGTTGTGAATCTTCTGTCCGTAATGGTCGTACATGAGCACCCATTTCTCCTCGCCGATGCGCTTCCATACGGTCGGAGCTTCGCATGCCGTAGGCTCAGGATCGCACCAGGCGGGCAGGTATTGCCAACCACTGTTGATGCTTTCAGACGTGGCTTGCTTGATGCCGGGCGTGCCGTCGTGCGCCACATAGAAGAGATGATACTTGCCCTGTGCGTAGCAGATGTCGCCGTCAATGGCAGTAATCTTGGTGTCGGGATATTCGAAAAGGAGTTTAGGAGTGGTCTCTATGCGATTGAAGTCGTTGTTGGCATAGACGTAATAGAGCTTGTTGGGGCCGTTCTTGTGGCGCATCGTGAAGTAGATCATCAGTCGTCCGGTCTTCTCGTCGAAGATGGTTTCGGGAGCCCAGGCGCAACCGATGTCTGCCAGTTCGGGCGACATCTCGTTGATGTTCACCACGGTGTGGGTCCAATGGATGAGGTCACTCGACTTCATCAGCACCAGTCCACGGTTGTTTCCCCAACCGTATGCCTCGCCGTCGCGCTCCCACTCCGTCGCACGCTTGCCCTCTCGCTGGGCGTAGATGTGAAGGTCTGTGGCTACAAGATAGAATGCGCCGTCTGGTCCGCGATAGATATGTGGGTCGCGGACGCCACGCTGCTCGGCAATGGTGTCGCCGCTAATGACGGGACGGGCATTGTTGAGAGCCGTGAAATGGTATCCATCACGACTCAATGCCATATACAGACTGTGCGTGTCGTCACGATGGAACACCATAAGGTAAGCCGCCATGCGCTTCTCGCTTACCTTTTTATTGCTTGCTGCAGAGGCGAAAGCCAAGGGCAGCATAAGCAAAAACAAAAGAAGTTTCGTTACTTTTTGCATTGCTTTGAAATAGGTTTAATTAGTAGGTTTACCGCTTAGTTATTATTTTTTACACGGCAAAATTACAGAAAATACCCCTCGTAAGGGTGGACTATTTGAGAGAAAAAAGGGGATAAATCGTGAAATAAGTGTAATAATAACAACATCTACCCATTATATCACTATTTGTCCCTATACGAAAGGTATATTCTATGTAATTTTGCATGCTTTGGTATAACAGCAACGGCACAGCCAACGAGGCTCCGCAGACTCCGCGCAACTGCACGAACACGGTCATCGCACGCAAGAAGGAGATGAAGTGGATGAAGTCTATCGGCGTTAAGGGCATCAAGGTGGACTTCTTCGGAGGCGACAAGCAGCACGTCATGCAGCTTTACGAGGACATCCTCAGCGACGCCAACGACTACGGCATCCAGGTTATCTTCCACGGCTGTACGCTGCCAAGAGGCTGGGAGCGCATGTTCCCCAACTACGTGTCGAGCGAGGCTGTGCTTGCGTCTGAGAACACATTCTTCCAGGAGCATCACGCCAAGCAGGAAGGCTTCGAGCTGACCATGCACCCGTTCTGCCGCAACACCGTAGCAGCAATGGACTGGGGTGGCACCATCATGAACCGCTACATGTCGCGCGACAACAAGAGCCGTCACCACCGTTACACGTCAGACGTATTCGAGATGGCTGCCGCCATCGTCAATCAGGCAAGCATCCAGTGCATCGCCATGTATCCGAACAACCTTTCAGAACTGCCTCAGCACGAGATAAGCTTCCTCCGTGACGTTCCGACGCAGTGGGACGAGACCCGCTTCATAGACGGCTATCCCGGCAAGTACGTCGTTCTGGCACGCCGTCACGCCGACAAGTGGTACGTGGCTGCCCTCAACGGCACCAACAAGCCCCTCTCCCTCAATCTCTCATTGCCGATGCTCGCCGGCTCCGAGGTGTCATACTATTACGAGACCGCCGACAAGAAGAGCTTCTGGCCCAAGTCTGCCGTTAAGAAGACAAAGGTAGGCAAGGACGGAAAGATGAAGATAACGATGCAGCCAATGGGCGGAAGCATCGTATGTGAATAATAAAGTGGTGAATAAAAAAGTGGCGGAGGCCTGAAGACCTTCGCCACACCAAGTATAATACATTTCCCTGTCAAGCCTCCGCAATCTTCCATTCTCCTATGGTCCGGCGCTTGCTGTCATAATTCACTCCAACCTTCACCAGACGCTTGCCTTCAGCAGAATAAGGGATGAGATAGCCCTTATCGTCTATTTGTCTTAGGGCATCCTCTGCCGAACCGTCATATTTCAGTTCGAACACATACACGGCATCGGGCATATACAGTACGGCGTCAGCTCTTCCTACAGCGCTGTCTTCCTCCACACGCATATAAGCACCCATCAGATTGAATATCAGATAGAAGACGGTCTGGAAGTCGCGCTCGTTCTTATTGCTCAGACGGTTGGATATGCTGGCAAGATAAGCCTGCAACCTTAGCATCGCTCCTTCCATATCACCTTCATAAAGCTTCTCCAAAAAATCTCCAACTACGCTACTGTTATCGTACGATATGGGCGACAAATAGTTAGGCGCAAGACTCTTCAGCATCCCAATCTTCACCTCCTTATTTGGATATCCTAAGGTGTAGCGATCGAGAATGGGATTAAACTTCTTTATGGTCAGATAACCGCTCTGATACAATAAGGGAAGTGCAGAAGTCATCTGCTCAGGCGAAACGTCGAAGTCGTCCACGTCACAGCTGTCTTTCTCAATATCCATCACACCCACATGATATTTCTGAAGAGCCTTTACCAGATAGCTTGGAGTGCCCGAACCGAACCAGTAAGGAGCTATCTTCTGATTGTTCAATGCCTTTATCAGGCTGAACGGATTGAAGACATCCTCAGAATGTTCACTGAAATGATAACCGTCATAATATCTGCGCAACTCTTCCACACACTGCTCGTATGTCATACCAAGAGACTCGCCAAGAGCCTCCACATCAGGACGCATCGTTGTGGTCAGCTCTGTAAGGCTGATGCCACAGATGGCAGAATACTGGTCGTACATGCTGATGTTGTCAAGGTTGTTCAGTTCGCTGAAGATGCTGAGTTGTGAGAACTTGGTTATGCCTGTTATAAAGACAAACTCCAGATATGGATCGAGCAATTTCACTGGGCTAAAGAAGTTCTGCATCATCTGGCGAAGTGGCTGTAAGTTTTCTTTCTCATGCACCACATCCAGCAACGGAGCATCATACTCATCAATGATGATGACCACCTTCTGTCCTGTCTGCTCATTGGCTTTCTTCACAAGATCCTTCAAACGAATGTTCGGGTCCACCTTTTCGCTCTTATATCCGAACACAGCCTCCTGGTCGTCAAGCACGTCAGAAAGATATCTTTCCAGATGATACTTATCCATATGCTTTGCTCCGCTCATATCGAAATGGAGCACAGGATACTTCACCCATTCTTTCTCATAATCGGCTATAGCCAAACCCTCGAAGAGTTCTTTCTTTCCGGCAAAGTAAGCATGAAGTGTGGAGGCAAAAAGAGACTTGCCGAATCGTCTGGGACGACTCAGAAAAATATACTTCATCTTCTTCTGCCTGAAGTCAATGACATACTTGGTCTTATCTACATAGAGATAATTGCCTTCGCGAATATTCTCGAAGGTCTGAATACCAACGGGATAAAAATTTACAAGTCTTGCCATAATCCTACATGCTTTATTTTGCCGTGAAGTTACAAATAAAAAGTCAGAGAAGCAAAGAAATGGGATAAAACCTTACCTATTAGACGATATCTCCTCAATCATGTCTTCTTGTCTAAAAAAATCAAACAAGCCCTATTCTCTTACAAAACCGCTACTATTGCTGACACAAAACAATTTGTTCGGTCTCTCACTTCGTTCGATATGAGCATTCATATCGTTCGATGTAAGCATTCACTTCGTTCGATGTAAGCATTCATATCGTTCGATGTGATGTGACTAAAGTGGCGGTTTCGGATAACAAGCGCAATTATATTATGTTTCTTATGCGTTTTTCTCACAATTAAAGTCAACAATCAACAGTGCAAACCTATGGGGCTATGGCGTCCCGCCTTAGCCACGCACCCAAGAAAAGTTGATAGAGTAAGAGAAGATTGGTGTTCTGCTATGGGAGGCTGCGGGGCTATGGCGAGACGCCATAGCCTCCTATATTTGCACTGTCTACTGTAATTCAAAACTGAACAATTCAAAATCGCAGGCGAAGCCGAGAATAATTCACCGCTCGGCTTTGCCGCTTGCCTAAGCAAGAACTCAAAATTCCTAACTCAAAATTCGGATGGCAGTTGCCAGCCGCTATTGTGTTTTTCTTTGTTTTTGTTAAAGCCCTGCCTACCACAGCAGACAGTCTCAACGATGTTTAATACACATAAACCTTATACTCCTTTATGCTGCCGGGAGCACCCTGCTCCATACGCGGCAGATATTCCAGAGCCTTTACGGTCTGCTCCGTGCCCATGTCGATGACGAGGAGGTGGGGAGAGGCGGCTTCGCGCTCCGTCTGCCAGTAAGTTGACTCCTGGAGGTCTAACGCCTTGTCGCCGGTGTGATTGCCTTGCAGGTTCTCCGAGTCGGCGTACTTGACGTCCCATCCGTCACGTGAGAGACGCTTGCCGTCGGCACCCTGAAGGTAAAGTTCGGCTATGGCGACGGGCTTGCCGTCATGTGTGGAAGGACATTCTATGGCTACGTAGCGACCGGTGGCTGCATTGCTGAAGCCGATGGTCTGCCATCCGTTGCCCGGCTTCGTCTCGCCCTTTGCCACGGGAGTGGCTGAGTTGAGGTCGGGCTTGTCGCCGATGTTGTTGTGCTTAGCCGACTTCTCGAGCTGCAGCTTGTCGAGCTCGGGCTTGTTCTGTCCCCAAACCACGGGCTGCTTCGGACCCACAACGTCGAGCACCACAATCTCGTTTTCGCCCTTCTTCAGCCAGCAGCCGGGACAATAGAGCGTCTGCTGCGGACCGATGCTCCAGAAACGACCGAGCGCATGTCCGTTGACATACACCTGTCCCTTGCCCCATGTCTCCATGTTGAGGAACGTGTCGCCCGTCTTCTTCAACTTGAACGTAGCCTTGTAATAGCCTATCGCGGACGGCGTATTCGAGGCGAGAGCCACGTCGTTGCGCGGAGTGGTCATGGCGCGGCGGGCTGTCTGATAGTCGTCAGCGATGCGGCGCATGCGCCAGTCCTTGAGGTTCCATGTAAGCTCGTCGCCGTCAACGTCAGCCGTGAGCGTCACGTCGCCCACCAGACCCTTGAAGTCCTTGATGGCACGACCGAAATTTATTCTGCCCATTCCCTCAACGAGCAGCGTCAGCACGTCGCCCTTCTTGGTGGCTGGCAGAGGCAGCGAGCGCTCGTTCTTCACACGGTCTATCTTGCCGACATACTTGCCGCCGACAAACACCTGTACGAAGTCGTGACCGTCAATGTGGAGCATCGAGCCTTCGGAGATTTCGGGCAACTCCGTGTTGTATATCATCGAACCATAGCCCATGTTCATCTCTTCGAAGGTCTGGACGTCGCGACTCTCCGCCGTGCTGTCCACACCCATATAGATGGGAGCCACGTTCTTAAGCGTCATCTTAGGTATGCTGATGATGCCAGCCGCCTTACCGGGAACGGCGGGCAACTTGCCGTCAGCATATTTCTGGAGAGTCTTGCGCAAGAGCCAGTACTTCTCCGTCGGAGCGCCATACTCATTGATGGGCGCGTCATAGTCGTAAGACGTTACGTCAGGGGCGAATCCGGGCGAGTTGGCACCAGCCCAATGGCCGAACGACGTGCCGCCGTGAGTCATGTAGAGCGAGAAGGAAATGCCCTTTGAGAGCATCTCGTCAATGCCGTCCACCATGTCCTTGGCAGGACGCGTCTCATGACGGGCTCCCCACTTGTCGAACCATCCGCTCCAGAACTCGGAACACATCAACGGAGCGTTGGGACGAAGCTCGCGCAGACGGCGGAACTGGTCGTCGATGTTGGCTCCCGTTCCGAAGTTCATCGTCCATGTAAGGTCGTCCAGTCCGTTCTTCTCGAAGTTGGAGTTCCAGTCGCACTGGAAGAGCGTGGTCTTGGCGTCGGACGTGTCCCAGTACTTGCGGAGCGTGTCGCGGATGTCAGAGATGTAAGCCTTGTCCTCGCCGTAGCTGCCATACTCGTTCTCCACCTGCACCATGATGATAGGTCCGCCACGCTGGATGGTAAGCGGAGCCAGCTGCTCAGCCACCTTCTTCTCGAAGCGATCGACGCAGGACATGAAGTAAGGATCCTGCTCGCGCAGACGGATGTCCTTCTTCTTGAGCAGCCACCAAGGCAGACCGCCCATCTCCCACTCCGCACAAACGTATGGACCGGGGCGCACGATGACGTACATGCCGTTCTTCTTGGCAAGGCGACAGAACTCTGCCACGTCGTTCTGACCTGAGAAGTCGAAGACGCCTTCGCGCTGTTCGTGGATGTTCCAGAATATGTAGATGCAGATGGTGTTCATGCCGAGCGCCTTGCACATCTTGATGCGATGCTCCCAATACTGGCGCGGGATGCGCGGATAATGTATCTCTGCCGCCTTCACCACAAACGGCTTGCCGTTAAGCAGGAAGGTCTTGTCGCCCGTAGCGAACGTGTTCTGACTCTTTGTCTGTGGAGCCGCAGCCGACGGCACGGCGGCAAACCCGCTTGCCGTCAGCGACGACATAAGAGCCAGACTCAAGAATATCTTGGATGTCGGTTTCATTCTTTCTATGTACTAATTTTATTTAGATGCAGAATAATCTGCAATAATGCATATCATAACTCTAAACTTTCAAATCTAAACACTCAACTTGTCTTACTCCTCCACAAGCGTGGTAACACTGCGCGGAGCCAGAGAGGTGGTTCCGTCCGTTGTGCCTATCGGAGCCAGACTCTCTGCCGAGACGTCGCTCGTACGATACATACGCCATGTCTTTGCGCTGACACCTTCCACGTTGAAGCTGACGGACTTTACGTCTTCCGAATAGTTGATGGCTACAATGGCCCACTTGCCGTCGCTGTTGCGGTAAGCGGAGCACATCACTCCCTTCGGGTCGTTGAAGCCTTCGGTTATCTCCTTGCCGTCCTCGCCTACCGTACGTATGTCGAAACGCTGTGCGCCGGGACGCACGAAGCGGCTGTAATTGCCGAGCGTCCAGAGCAGCTTCGAGTCGACAGCATAACCAGTCTTCCATCCGTCGTTGCTGTAGATGCGCAGCAGTCCGTCGCGATAGTCGCCACCTGCGGCACGCCACCAGCTCCAGCTCTCGGCATTGGCGTAGCAGAGGTCGTGGTGGATGACACGTGCCACGTAGAGTGCGGTCTTCATCGAGAAGTCGTAACCGCCTCCTCCGCCAATCTCCTCGTCGTTGCCCATGATGCAGATTTCGGTCTGCCAGAACTTGATGTTCTGCTTCTTGCAAGCCTCACGCACCTGCATACGGCACTCACGCATATAGTCGATGGGAGTGTTGGTCCAGTAGCTGTGTCCGCCGATGAGCGGCATCATGTGCTTCACGTTGCCCACGTATGTCTGCGTGCTGTCCTTCGAGAAGAGCGCCTTTATCTCATTGCCACGCTGCCAGTCAGCCACGTGTGTGCCGAGCATGCAGCGATAGTCGCTCGATTCGTTGACGAGAATCTCCGTATTGAGCTTCTGCTTCGACAGCGCCTTGCCCAGTTCGCGAGCCACATGCGCCACTTCGCGGTTGGTGGCAGGCGATCCTTCCTGCTTCGGACCGAGCCAGTTCCAGTGACCGTCAGGCTCGTTGCACGGACTGATATAGTCGATGTGTACGCCGTCGTGCTCCTCAATGCCCTTTACGGACGTAGCCATGAAGCGGGCGAAGTCGTCGTAACAGTCATCCTTCAGGTTTATGGTTCCGCCGCGACCAGTATTGGTGGCAAGCCCGTTCTTCGTGAAATAGACGGGAGCCGAATTGCAGAAAGCCAACATGTAAGGTACGCCACGCTCCTTTGCAAGCTTGAGGAAGCGTCGCTGACCTTCCTGCTTGGTCCAGTCGTAGGTGCCGTCAGCACGGAGGAAACATTCTGTTCGGGTGGCGGAATTTATCTCAGCCTTGTCGCCTTGCTCCGCACTACCCGCACCAAGATTAAATCGCCATATAGACAGACCTATGCCTTTCGGCTTGCCCTGCTCGTCGTTTTCGGAGGAGAAGAGCCAGTCTGCCACCTGACGCTGCTGCTGTTCGGGCCATAGACCGATGAACTGCATGCTCCAAGCGTCGCTCGCACCGAAGTGCTGGATGTGCTGTTCGGGCGATGACGGAAGCACCGTATAACGTGTTTGGGCTGATATTCCTGCGGATGCGGAGAGCATCACGGCAAGGGAAAGAGCCTTGAAAATTCTGTTTGCCATATCCTGATTCGAGTTGTTTTATTTTTATTTCACAGCAATCTTGCTGCCCTTCCATACGTATACTCCGCTTGGAAGTCCGTCGAGAGACGTAGCCTGCGCCTTCACCATCTTGCCGTCGAGAGAGTAAACGTTGGTGTCCTGTGTGGCAGCGTCATTGTCAGTGCGTACGCCATTGATGGCTGTGACGGGAGCGTCGAAGTCGATGACGAAGGTGCTGACGCTTTTCTTCGGAATCATGATGCGCTGTCCGAGCGTATAGGTCCCGGCTATGTGCTTGAGGTTTTCTGTTTCGGAGGTGCGATAGAGGTTTATCTGCTTGGTGGCAGACTGACCGTCCACATTGAGCATAACGCCCGTGGCAGAACCCATATTGACGTATACGACTACGATGCGCTTGCCGTCCGGCGACACGTATGCCGAACCCATGAGCTTGTTAAGGCTCTCAGACTGATTGGTGGTGTGGCTGATGCGGCGATATCCCGGACGTATGAAGCGGCTGTAATTGCCAAGCACCCAGAGGTTGGCGTTGTCCGTGACGGTTCCGCCTGTGGCGATGTCGCCGTAGCTCTCGTTGCCTGTGTCGCCCTTAGTGTTGAGACGGAGCAGATAAAAGCGGTTTTTCTGTCCCCACTTCTCCTGTGCGAACGTAGTCCAATAGCTCCACGAAGCCATATTGCCGAAGGTAAGGTCGCAATGTATGAGCTTACCCATATACAAGGCGATGTCCATGTATGAGGCATCGTCATAACTTGCGGGGAATCCTGCCGAAGTGGACGGCTCCTTGTCGAGCATACTCCACTCGGTCTGATAAACGTCCACATCGTAATGTGCCGCCTTCTCAGCCACCGCCTTGCGGATGTCCTGTAGGTCCTCGTTGGTGGAGAAGGTCCAGTAGCTGTGTCCTGCCACCGCACGCTGAAGATGCTTCAGGTCGCCGATGTAGGTGTCGGTATTGGCAGGATTGAAGAAAGCCTCTATCTGATTGTTGGCACGCTTCTCCGTGCCGTCCTTATAGAGAGCCTTCCACTGGCACGCCTCGGGCAGAAGAATCTTTGAGGCGATGCCCTGCTTCGTTATGGAAGCGTCAATCTCACGCGCCAGACGGCTGATGCACTCGTTGGTCCAGGGCGAACCTTCCTGACCGTTGGTCCAGTCATATTGCGGTTCGTTTACGGGTGAGATAAGTGTTATGTTGTAGCCTTCGTCGATGAAGTGCTTTGTTGTAGTCGTAAGGAAAGAGGCGAAGTCGCCATAATGGTTGTCATTGAGATTGCAACCTTTTTCTCCGGCATTGGCGCAAGCCTTGCCGTTCTTTGTGAATTGCACTGGGGCTGAATTGCAGAAAAGCAGGTAATGGTCTACGCCATACTTCTTTGCCTGCTGCATGAAATATTGCTGACCGGCGGATTTTGTCCAGTCGTACGTTCCTTTCGCGTCGAGGTAGCAATAGCCTCGGCGTGTGATGTCGTCTATTCCGCTGCCATCGCCCTGCTCTGCCGATCCTGCACCAAGATTGATGCGCCATACAGACAGTCCGATGCCTTCGGGATTGCCGTTGCTGTCGAACTCGCGGCTGAAAAGCCAGCGTGCCGACTTTTCCTTCTCCGCATCGCTGTAGCACTTGCCTACGAAGTCGGCTGTCCAGCAGTCGCTCGCGCCGAAGTCCTGAATGGTCTGATATGTGGTGTTGGGGGTGAGCGTCACTTTATAGGTTGACTGGGCTGAGGTGCTGGCTGAGAATGCCAATAAAGAGGTGATGGAGAGAAGAAGACATTTGTTCATAGTAATAATTTATTTTAAGTTGAGAGTTGAATGAAAGTTGAGAGTTGAGATTTGAGAGTTGAAAGTTGAAAGTTCTTGCTAAGGCAAGCGGCAAAGCCGAGCGATGATTACCGTTTATGCTATATTATTATATATATTATTAGCAGCAATTACATATCATAACTCTCAACTTTCAACTCTCAACATTCAACTCTCAAATATATTTGTCAATTAATTATATCCCGGATTCTGCTTGATTGATCCGTTAGACATTGTTATTTCTGAGTTAGGGATGGCGAAGAGCAGGTCGCGAGGAGCCTGGAAGTTGATGCCCTCGTTGCTGTTCTCAATCTGGTTGGTGGTCTCGTACGGGTCTGTGGAAGTCTCCATGTTGTACTTAACGAACGAGCCGTTAGGACCGAAGACGTGCTCCATCATTGTCTTGCCGTCGTCCATCTTCCAGCGGCGGAGGTCGTCGAGGCGTGTGCCCTCAAAGGCGAGCTCCAGACGGCGCTCTGCACGGATGGCATCGCGAAGCTCCTTACCTGTGGATGTAACGGCAGAGAGATGAACACGACCGCGAACCTCATTCAATGCCCACTGTGCCTCGCTGTCATGACCAAGCTGGTTCTCCACCTCAGCGTACATCAGCAGCACCTCTGCATAGCGGAGCAAGCGGATGTTGAGCGGGTTGTGAGCGGCGTCGTACGGACTCGGACGCTTGCCCACGGGGATGAAGAGCTTCATGTTGCAACGTCCTGACTTGTGCTTGCTTGCCGAAACAACGTAGGGATTGTCCTCGTTCCATGTCGGGTCGCCCGGCACGTCAGTCTGACCGTCGTGGAGGATGGTGTACTTAAGACGAATCTCATCGCCCTGTGCCTTGAATGCGTTCTCAAGGTCGCTGGTGGGCTGTCCCCATGCCCAACCTGTATCGTCACGCGAACCTACCACTACAGAGTAGCGCTCGCCAAGACCGTACTGTGTGTCGTCGAGTGTCTGAATCTCGAAGAGGCTCTCGTCGTTGTTGTTATAGTCGATGTTCCATACCTTGCTGAAGTCGTCCATGAGCTTATACTCCGGTGTCTGACCAGCGAAAGAGCCGCGGCAGCAGAGTTCCTGAAGCACCTTCTCTGCCTCCTCGTAGTTGCCCGAGTAGAGGTAAGCCTTGGCAAGGAAGCCCAAGGCAGCGCCACGTGTGGCATGACCTACGTCCTTAGGATCCTGCTCCGAACGTGAAGGAAGGTCGACAGCTGCCTCCTTAAAGTCCTTCACAATCTGTGCGTATGTATCCTCCTTAGACGCACGCTCTACGCCCTGCACCTCTGAAGGCATCTTCAGCGACAGCATGATGGGCACACCGCCGAAGTTCTTAACAAGGTCGAGATAATAGAAACCGCGCAGGAACTTTGCCTCAGCGATAAGACGCTTCTGCACCTTCTCGTCATTAAACTTAATCTGCGGAATCTTTTCGATGGCGATGTTACACTGTGTGATGCCCTTATAGCGATACTGCCAGAAGTTCTGGCAGGCATTGCCAAGCTCGATGGTGTTGCCTGTGAACATACAAGCCACGCGATATTCGCCCGGATCCTGTGTGGTGTTGCCCATCCAGCAGTCGTCGGTGGTGATGTTGCAGAGGTTATAGAACTTGTAGATCTGCCACCAGTCGCGACCGTCGAGGAAGTTGTAGCAGCCGGTTATCTGCTTGGCACACTCCTCTTCGGTGGTGAAATAGTTGGTCATGTCCTGCTGACCACGGATTGGTTCGTCAAGGAAATCCGAGCATGAGGTCAAGCCCATTGAGAGAGCCGACATCAATGTCAAACCAATGATATATTTTTTCATAATCTATATGCTTGTTTTATTGTTATTACACATTATATATATAATAGTCTTAGAAGCTCATGTTAACACCGAAGAGGAAGGTGCGCGGGTTAGGATAGCCGCTGTAGTCGATACCTGCCTCTGTCACGCTCTTACCCATTGAGGCTGTCTCCGGGTCGGCTCCTGAGTAGCCGGTGATGGTGAAGAGATTCTGTGCCGAGAACGACAGACGGAGGTTGAGCTTGTTACTGAACCACTCCTTAGGCAGTGTGTAGCCAATCTGGAGGAGCTTGCAGCGGAAGTAAGAACCGTCCTCTACGAAGAAGTCGCTTACGCGCTTGTAGTTCATGTTAGAGTCGTTGGCAGAAAGACGGGGGAATTCTGCTCCCTTGTTGTCCGCACGCCATGTCTTGTCGTATGTGCCGGCATATACGTTCTGACCGCCTGTACCTGCATAACGACCTCTGTTGAGGTTGTAGATGTCGTTGCCGAATGTGCCGTAGAAGTTGGCCACGAAGTCGAAGCCCTTGTAAGCGGCATTGAGGTTTACGCCCATCATGAGGTCAGGGAACGGATTGCCGATGTTGGTCTTGTCGTTCGAGTCGATCACACCGTCGTGGTTGCGGTCGACGAAGCGGAGGTCGCCGGGCTGTGCATTGGGCTGAAGAGCCGTGCCGTGCTCGTCGGTGTACGACTTCACCTCTGTCTCGTTCTGGAATATTCCGTCAGTCTGATAACCGTAGAACTGGCTGAGCGATTCGCCAGCAGCGTTGCGTACAATCCAGTCGCCAGAGAAACCACCTGTCCAGATGTAGTCGCCGTTAAGCTTGACGGCCTTGTTTCGCACCTGCGAGAGGTTTACGCCGATGCCGTAAGTGAAGTCTGAGACGTGATCGTTCCAGTTAATGCCGAGTTCCCATCCGGTGGCCTTCATCTCACCTACGTTCTCCCACATTTGTCCGTTCCACATCGGATAACCGAGCACAAGGAGGTTGTCCTTCTTCATGAGCATGTCGTGAGAGGTCTTGTGGAAGTAGTCGGCTGTGACCTTCAAGCGGCTCTGAAGCAGAGCAAGGTCGAGACCTACGTTCCAGTCCTCCACGGTCTCCCACTTAAGGCTGGAGTTGCCGATGCCTGAGACAGTAGAACCGATGTCGCGGATAGGTGTCTGTCCGAATACGTAGTCCGTTGTACCGATGGAGCTGAGATAAGCCGAATTGTCAATGTTCTGGTTACCTACCTTACCCCAACCTGCACGTATCTTGATGTCGTCGAAGACCTTCTGGTTCTTCATAAACTCCTCACCGGTAAGACGCCATGCAGCAGAAACAGAGGGGAATGTAGCCCACTTGTTGTCCTTCGAGAACTTTGACGAACCGTCCACACGGACCGTAGCTGTGAGGTAATACTTCTCATCGTAGTTATACATCACACGACCGAGGTAAGAGATGAGCGATGTGAAGGTGTCAGTACCAGTGGCAGCCGGATTCTTTGTTCCTGAGCTCGGATAGCGCAGCGAGGGGTCGTTGTTGGGGATGTTCTCCGAGTAAGCCTCTGCCCAGTAGTCCTGGAAGCGCTCCATGGTGTAACCGCCCATGAGGTTGACGTTGTGCTTCTTTGCGAAGGTGTTCATATAGTTGACGGTGTTGGTCCAGTTCCAGTCCACCCAGTTCTCCATCTTACGCTTGGCGTTGTTGTTGTCGTTCTTCTCAAGGTTGTCGATGAAGAAGTCCACGTTGAACGTATCTGTACGGCGGAAGCGGGCGTTCATGCCGAACTGTGAACGAACGGTCAGTCCCTTAATCGGCGTAAGGCTGATGAACGGTGTGGCGAGCAAGCCGTATTCGCTTGCGCCAGAGTCCATACGATACATCTTAGCCACCGGGTTATGCTCCTCGTTGTTGTGCGAACGGGCATAATTGTTATAGGGATTGCTGGTCCACTCGCTCTTGTCGAGCATCACCGGAGTGGTGGGGTCCATAGATATGATGCCACCAATAAGGTCGGGCGTGTCGTCCCACTGCTCGTAACGCGGAGTGAAGTCGATACCTGCCTTTACAATCTTATTGAAGTTGTACTCTGTGGAGAAGCGTGCAGAGAGCTTCTGCCACTGTCCCACCTTGTACTGAGAGTCCTGCTTGTAGTAGCCGATGCTACCCGAATAAATCAGCTTGTCCGTACCGCCGGAGAACGAGAGGTCGTAGTTCTGCTGTACAGCCACGTCGTTAAAGCACTCCTTCCACCAGTCTGTATAAACCTCGTCCGTGCCCTTGAACGGCGAAACATTGCCGTCGTTAATGTAGCGTGCGTCAAACACTTTCTTGTATTCCTTCGAGTCTGCCATCTTCTGCTTGGCAAGAGTCTGAAGACCTACGGTGGCAGAAGCGTTGAACTTAGCCTCACCCTTCTTGCCCTTCTTAGTGGTGATGAGCACCACGCCGTTGGAAGCTCGCGTACCGTAGATGGCTGATGCCGATGCGTCCTTGAGCACCTGCATGCTCTCGATGTCGTTCTGATTGAGGAAGTTGATGTTGTTGCCGACAGGCATTCCGTCAACAACGTAGAGCGGATCTGATCCGTTAACGGTGGTGACACCGCGGATGATGACACGCGGAGAAGCACCCGGACCACCTGCTGTGCTCACCTGCACACCGTTGACCTGACCCTGAAGGGCTGTCATTACGTTACCCGTAGAGAGCTTGTCCAGCTTGTCGCCCTTGATGGCTGAGATGGAGCTGGTGAGGTCGCTCTTCTTCACCTGACCGTAACCGATGACCACCACCTCATTGAGGTCGTTGGCATTGTCCTTCATCACTACGTTAACCAGTGTGCGGTTGGCAACCTTCACCTCCTGCTTAGCCATACCAACGTAGGTTACTACGAGTGTGGCGTTCTTGTCTGCGTCGATGGTATAGTTGCCGTCGATGTCGGTAACGGCACCTTTATCCGAGCCTTTCACCTTAACATACGCACCGATAACGGGTTCGTTCTTATCGTCCACCACCTGACCTGTCACCTTCACTGTCTGTGCATTGGCTGCAAGCACAAGAGAAGAGGCCATGGCAGCTACCATATATCTTTTGTTCATCTTATTGTTGAGTTTAGGATTTTAATAATAGGGTATTTATTTCACGAGTGTAATACGAGAGCGCAGCAGGCTGTAGTCGAACTCCATGAGGTAGGTGCCAGAGGTCTTCACCTCCACTTCCTTCATGTTTTCGCCGCCGTTGAGCACGTTCTTCTCGTTGCCTTCCGAACCGTCAAAGCGCCAGTAAGGCTCCGGCCACCAGCCCCACCAGTGTGTGGCGCTAATCGTGAAGCTTACCTTGTCGCCTGCCTTGAGCTTCATCTCACGATAGAGGCGGTAGGGATTCTTCTTGTCCTGATTGAGGATAAAGGCATTGTCGTTCTGATTGGTTGTCCATGACGGAGTGTCAGGCAGACCCGAACCGGCAAGACAAATCATGAACGGCTGTGCACCAGCTCCGTCGTTATAGTCCTTAGTCTGCGATCCGTCCACTACGAGCTTGGCTGTAGCTGGTGTGTATTCCTGAACGTCGTAGTCGCCGGTGACGGTGTTGAACGTAATCTCGTAGTAGCCGACCTTGTCGAGAACGATAGGCTTAGCCTCGCTCGGGCTGCTCGTAAGCAGACCGGTGCTCTCGTCCACGCCGAAGCAGATAGGCTCAAAGTCGGTGGGCTGCGGAACGAAGCGTACGCCGGTGCCAGCCTTCTTATTATAGTAGAGCGCCTTATACTTATACTCGCCTACGTGGTCGATAAGCATCGGCACACCGTAAAGGTCGCTGGTAAGCTCGGCAGCAGTCTCGACATCTGCAAGATACATCTTCTTGAAGTCGGGCAGCTCGCTTACGTTGATGACGCTGTTGGTCTCTGTCTTGTTGCCAAGCGCGTCATACACTCTTACGGTCATCATATAAGAAGTCTCGGTTGTGGGCATATCATACACCTTCTTAAGCTGGTATTCGGTGCCGCTGATAAGTACGGAGTCGTTGATGTGGAGTCCGGGGATGTCCACCACGATGCTCTGCAACTTCTTATTGTCAGTAACTGTGGCATTGAGCGAGAGCTTGGGATTCTGCACCAGAACGGTCAGCTCAGACGAAGGAGCCGCTGTGAAGATAGGATCTGTGAAGTCGCCGTCGCCCGACACCTGGATGGTCTGTGTGGTGGTTCGTCCTCCGACGTCCTCGACGGTCACTTCCAACGGGAAGCTGGTGTCGTCGGTCCAGTCAGACGCAGGTGTGTATGCGTAAGAGAGATTGTAGTCGTGGAGGAGTGAGTCTGAATAAATCTCAAGAAGATTGATGGTCTTGTCCAGGAGCATACCCTCGCTCTTCAGTCGGACAGACTTCAGACCGTCGGCATCCTTCAACGTTCCTTCAATGTTAAAAGTACGTCCAGGTTCAACCTGAAGATGATTGGTCTTAAGAGACAATGTCGGCGCCTTACCGTCCACGGTGGGATAGTCGTCAGTGTCATCGCCGCACGACTGGAATGCTAAACCAATCACGGGAGCAACAGCCATAAGCATGACTGTGCGAAGAGAATTTGGCTTAAATGTCATAAATGCTGGGTTTTAAGTTTTTAATTATTGTAATATTCTTTATTTAGGCTTTGTCATTTCGCTCTGTCTGTCATAGAGCCTTAACAAGTAGGTTCGCAGCCTTCGCTGCTTTGTTTCTGCCGCAAAATTACAATAAAGGGATAATAAGAATGGGGTGTTTTTAGTTCAAAAAAGGGGGATTTCTCGTAAATCGTAAAAAAACGTATAAAAACGAAAACCACCCTTAAAAAGAAAGAGTTGAGAAGATAAAAGTTGAAAGTTGAGAGTTGAGAATTGAGAGTTATGATTTCCTTTTATGCTATGTTATTAGCAACACATATCATAACTCTCAATTCTCAACTTTCAACTCTCAACTCTCAGCAACCCTCACAAGCTCTGCACATACTGCTTCGGGGTCATATTCATCTTGCGCTTGAAGAGCTGTCGGAAGTTCTTGATGTCGCCGAAGCCACACATCTCCGCCACCTTCACCACATTGGTCTGACCCTCCTTGAAAGCCTGCACAGCCTTGTAGATCTTATAGTCGTTGACAAATTCGATGAGGGACATGCCGGTCATCTGCTTCAGTTTCTTGTAGAGCGTGGAATGACTCATGGCGAGTTTCTCCGCCAGGAAGTCCACATTGAAGTCAGGATTGCCAATGTTGTCGTCTATTATCTCGCGGCAACGCAGCAGGAACTTCTGCTCTTCCTTCGTGTACGTGCGCTTGCTGCTTGCGAGATCGGCGGTCAGCGAGGCGGCGTCGCCCTCGGCTATGAGGCGGTCAATGCGGACGCGCAGCAACTTAAGCGATACGGGCTTTGTGAGGAAGGCGTCGGCTCCTGCGTCATAGGCGGCGATGCGCTCCTCCTCGGAGGTCTGACCGGTGAAGATTATCACCTTTATGTGCTTCAGCTTCTTGTCTTCGCGCAAGGCACGCAGGAAGCCCAATCCGTCGAGCTGCGGCATCATCATGTCGCACACGATGATGTCAGGCAAAGAGGCGGCAGCCATGCGCAGACCCTCTTCTCCGTCGTATGCCTTCAGCACGCGGAAGTCGTTGACGAGGTTGCGCTCGAGCAGCGCCACCGTCTCACGCTCGTCGTCGATGAGCAGTATGGAGTGGGTGGCAGTGGGATTCTCCTTCAATGGCGCCGTTCCGGGCACAGCCTCGGGCTCGTCATCGGTGACAACGGCTGCCGGCTGAACCGCCATGTCTACCGCAGATTCTGCCTCTACTGCCTGTGCCTTGTCGGTCTGAGGCTCAACAACAGCCTCATCTGTCTCTGCCACCTGCGCCGACTTGACATTCACGGTCTTCGGAATGTAGAACGAGAAGTCGGAACCCTCGTTCACTTCGCTCTCAAGATGCATCTCACCGCCGTGCAGCTCCACAAGGGTCTGGACAAAGGAAAGTCCGATGCCGTCGCCCTTGCTCTTCGCCTGACCACGGCTCGTGCGGAAGAAGCTCTCGAATATCTCGGTGCGTGCCTCGGGCACGATGCCGATGCCGTCGTCCTTTACGGAGAACACCACGCGGTCGGGACAGTCGGTGACGGTAAGCACCACGTGTCCGCCCTTGTTGGTATACTTATACGCATTGGATATGAGATTGTTCAGACACATCTCTATCTTCTCTCCGTCCATCTTCAGCAGGACGGGCTGCTTGGGCAGGACGGTGCGGAAGGCGATGTGCTTTTGGTCGAGCAAGTCGTCGTAGTCGCCTGCAAGGTTGCCTACAAAATCCACCACGTCTATCTCCTGACGCTTCACCACCAGCTTGCCCTTGTCAGCCTTGCGGAAGTCTATGGCCTGACTGATGAGCTTGTTTATCTTCATGGCGCTGCGGTGCATGGCCATAAGGTAAGCCGACGGGACGCTCACTACAGACTGCTTGCGGTCAATAAACTCCTCCAGCTGGGCGGCAATGAGAAAGACGGGGGTGCGCAGTTCGTGCGTGATGCTGGCGAAGAACGTCATCTTGGCATCGTCCAGCTTGCGCTGGCTCTCCTTCTCCACCTCAGCCAGCTCCATGCGGTGGCGCATCTTCAGCATTCTGAGGTAGAGACGGAAGCCGGCATACACCACGCCGATGACCATCAACAGCCACAGCGTCTTAGCCCACCACGTGAGATACCACGGCGGCAGAACCGTAATGCGAAGCACGGATGTGCGGGTCCAACGTCCTGTAAGGTCTGTGCTGCGCACCATAAACTCGTATGTGCCGGGCGGCACGTTGGTATAATTAGCCTCGCGTCGGTCGGTCATCTCATTCCACGTTTCCTCCATTCCCTTAAGGTAATACGAGAAGTGGAGCGAGCGGGGGGCGCCATATTCGGGCACCGAATAATGTATGGTGAAATAGTTTTCGTGGCAGCCGAGCGTCACCTCTCCCTCGCTGTTGCTGCCAAGATTGATGGAGCGGCCCTCTGCCACGTCCAGCCTTCCGAGACTGACGTCCTTATAGAGCGACTTGGAATGCAACGGCACGTCGTCAGCGAAGACCAGTCCTTCTACGGAACCGAAATAATAACGTCGGCCGTCACTATAGCAGGCGGCATAGTTATACGCCATCGGGATGGCATTGTCGAGGTCGCAACGCATAAACGCCTTGTTCTCGGGATAATAAATGTAGAGTCCGTTGTTGGTGGAGAACACCATGTGACCGTGACGCGACTCCACTATGCCCGTGACGATGATGCTGCCCAGTCCGTGCTTTGTCAGTCCGGTGAGCACCTTGCCCTGCGGCTCGTCTATGCAGCACGGCGCCTCATAACGGAACGACACCCACACCCTACCCTTGCTGTCGGCATACACATAGCGCACCTTGTCGTTGGGCAGATTCATGCCGGGCGTGGACATATCATAGTGCTTCACGGTGCGCAGCGTACGGCTGTCTATCTTGTAGACACCGTTGTCGTTGCCTAACCAGATGTAGTTGCCGCTACGACAAAGCGACTGGCAGAGCGAACCGACAAACTTGCGCACAACACGAAACTTGTGTGTCTGCTTGTTGAAGACGAAGAGGTCGCGGCCGCCCACCCAAATATTGCCGTTGCCGTCGTCCACGATGGTCCATATCACGTCGCCACGCTTGCTGACCAGCGGCAGCGGATAATTGGTTATCTTGTGTGTGGCGATGTCAAAAGCCGAGAGTCCGCGGTTATATACAGCCATCCACACCGTCCGCTGGTCGGCTGTCATCGACACGATGTTGTCGCCCCATAGCTGGCTGTTCTGAGAAGTGTAGGTGACGGTGCTGCGCTGAGCGACAGAATAGACTCCCATGCCGCCGCCGTCCATACCTATATATATATTGTCGCCCTGCGCTGCCACAGCCGCCACGATGTTATACGGCAGCGTGCCAGCCTGTTCGGAAAGCGAAGCGAAGATGTCGCGGTGGGCACTGTAGAGGGTAAGGCCCTTGCGGTAAGAACCTATCCACAGATTGCCGTTACGGTCGGGCTGCAGCGAATAGATGGCATCGCCGCAAATCTGCGCGTTGTCCTCCGTGATATGGCGGTCTGTTCCGTTACGGCGCAATATCACGCCATGTCCGTCCGTAGCAAACGCCACACCGCCTTCATAGTCGCACGCCGTCTTAAGGCTGGACGGCACCGGCTCTGCCGCCTCGCTCAGCTTTCCGCCTGTCACGTCGAAAGCCAGTCCCGGCTCGTCCACTCCCCTTCCCACATACAGTCGGCGGGTGTTGCGGCAGTAGCTGGCATTGTACGTATCGGACGGACTGGGCTTCAGACTCACGCGCGACAGCACACGGCTGCCGTCCGCAGAAAGCACCGCCACACTTCCTCGCATCACGGCAAACAGACAGTCGCCGTCAGAGGCAATGGCCTTAACCGGCGCACCGGTGGCTACGCCATGGAAGCGGGCTTCACCTATGGCAGAACGATAGACATGTCCGTCATCGTCCACAACGAACACGCTGCTCTTGGTCTTAGTCAAAGAAATAAAGGAATGACAAGTCTTTCGCAGTCCTATGATCTGACTGCGATGAAAGCGGATGTCAGAATAACTGTAGAAGTCGACACCGAAGTCAGCAGCAACGTACAGTCCCGTGTCGGTGGACAGCAGGCTGTGCACGTTATTGTTGGATATTGTGGTGGTGTTGGTGTTGCTGTAGCGAAACAACGTGAAGAACAATCCGTCAAACTGGGCAAGTCCATTTGTGGTACCTGTCCATACGAATCCACGATTGTCCTGAGCAATACAGTTGATAGTGTTGTCGGGCAATCCCTGCTTGATATCAAAATTGCTTGTACGCATTTGGGCTACAGCCGAATGTACGAACAAGACAATACATAGCAGTAATAAAAGAAGGCGTTTTCTGTATCAATGGTTCGTTAAAATTTGAGATAACGGCTAAGCGGCTTTACGCTGCCAGCC